>JAESGH010000197.1_pt1 | contig 123951 bp, 117 predicted proteins | sample 9269641 | NCBI WGS metagenome assembly JAESGH01 (sample SAMN14515345, study PRJNA621665) | algae metagenome | isolation source: Phormidium tanganyikae FI6-MK23 and co-occurring heterotrophs from granitic... | place: USA: Fort Irwin, California | collected 1998-05-24 | reverse complement strand
GTCGTGTGACGGATAGAGCGGCAAACGATGAACCTTCAGCCCAACGATCGTCTCGCTGTGATAGGGTCGAACCCGATATCCGGGATAGAGTTTGCCGCCCGGATAGTTGGGAAAGCCGGTCGCAACCTCCACCTCATGCCCTGCGTCGGCGAGTGCCCGGGCAAAGGCAGCGCCCTTGAAAGCGGGCTCGGGATCGAACCATTGCGTCAGGTATAGGATGCGCATGGGCTCAACGGTCGTACAGGCGAGACAGCTCAAACATAATCGTGCATGCGGATCCCATCCCAGCCGTTCGACAGGCGCGCGGTGCCGAGGATCAGCTTGGCAACGCGCTCGCTGGTGTTCGCGATCTGATAGTCTGCGGGGACGATGGGGGGCAGGCCGGCGGCGATGCGTTCGGCTTGGATCTGCACCGCGGCGACGATCGATTCCAGCATCGCGCGCTGGTCGAGCCCGGTGACGATGATGTTGCCGGTGTCCATCGCCTCGGGCCGCTCGATCGCATCGCGCGGTGTGATGGCCGGAAAGTCGAGGATCGAGCTTTCTTCGGCGATCGTGCCGCTGTCCGAAATGGCGCAATGCGAATGCATCTGGAGGTGGTTGTAATCGTGGAAGCCGAACGGCTTCATATATTGGACGCGCGGGTCGAGCGTGACGCCCTCGAGCTCCTCGAGCCGGTTGCGCGTGCGCGGGTGGGTCGACACGATCACCGGCTGGTCATAGGTGTCGGCGAGCGCGTTCAGCGTGCCGACAAGCGCTTTTAGCCGATCCTTGCTATCGACATTTTCCTCGCGGTGCATCGAAACGATAAAATAGTCGCCGCGCGTCAGCCCGAGACGCGACAATATGTCCGACGCCTCGATCTGCGGTCGATAATGGTCGAGCACTTCCTTCATTGGCGATCCGGTCAGATAGACGCGGCGATGCTGAATCCCTTCGCTAAGCAGGTGGCGGCGGGCATGTTCGGTATAGACCAGATTGAAGTCGGCGATGTGATCGACGAGGCGTCGGTTTGTTTCCTCGGGCACATTGCGGTCGAAACTGCGGTTGCCGGCTTCCATATGATAGACGGGAATTTTCATCCGGCGCGCGATGATCGCGGCGATCGCGCTGTTCGTATCGCCCAGCACCAGCAGCGCGTCGGGACGGTTCGTCTTTAGTTCCTTTTCGGTCTCGATCAGGATGCCGCCAAGCACAGCGCCAAGGCTGGAGGTATCGACGCCAAGGAAATTGTCGGGCTTGCGCACACCAAGGTCGCTGAAAAACAGCTCGTTGAGCTCATAATCCCAATTCTGCCCGGTGTGGACGATGCGGTGGTCGGTCAGCGTGTCGAGCCGCGCCATCACGCGCGAAAGGCGGATGATCTCGGGCCGGGTGCCGAGGACGGTGGTGACCTTCAATGTGCTCATAATCTTATGCCTGAATAAGGACGGGATCGGCAAAGGTATCGGGGTTTTCCGGATTGAACAGCCGATGCGACCAGAAGAAAGTCACGACATGATCTCCGCTGTCGTTGACGATATGGTGGGTATGAAGCGGCGGCATATCGATGGCAACCGGTTCGTCGCCCGACACCGCAAAGCTGTGTACCTCGTCCGTCAGCACCTTGCGGATGCGAATCGTCGCGCGCCCCGATACGACAAGGAATCGCTCGACGAGATCAATATGAAAATGGTCGCCGCGCGTCGCGCCGGGCAGGGTGGTCGACACGAAGGTCTGCGACCCGCCATGCGCTTTGCTGGTTTCAAACAAGGTGCCGCGGGCGTCGCTCTTCGGATCCATCTTTTTCGGATAGAAATTCGGAAAGCCGCCGGTGCGATAGCTGTTGAACAGTGCAAGGTCGAACCCATCGCCAAGATCGGGGAAGAGGTTCGCTTTGTAGAGCGCGTGAAAAGCCGTCAGTCGGTCGTACAGCTCGACGATGCTCATGTCGCGGCCCGCCGGCGCCGCGGTGCCCGACCATTTGCCAAGCGCGGCGTCGATCGCCAGATCGGCGGCGGCGCCCGCGTGGAACAGCGAAACGCGTCCTTCGGGATTGATCGTCGGCTGTTCGCCCTTCCAGATCTGGTCAATCAGCGTCGCGGTGACATTGTTGTAATAAGGGCGCGCGCATTCGCCAAAGATATGCGGCAGCATCATCTCGCTGTACGGGCCGCCGGCAGCGGCCAGCATTTCGCCCGCGACCCGTTTCGAACGGCCGTAGAAGGTGTCGCTGCTCGCGTGGATGCTGTTGGCATAGACGATGTGCGGCGTCGATCCGGTGCACCGGCAGGCGTCGGCTAGCTTTTGCGCGATCGCCGGATTGGCGGCCTCGACCTCAGATTCGCCGCCGCGGTTGACCCCGGCGAAATGCAGCACCGCCGTGGCGCCCTGCACCGCGGCGCCGAGCTGATCGCTATCCTCAAATGCGGCATGATCCAGCAGCGCCAGCTCATAGGGCGGCGCATCGCCGCAGAAGCGCGCTGCGCAGTTCACCGCGTGCAGCCGGGCTGCGGCATGCCATCCAAGCAGTCCCTTGGCGCCGGTGACGGCGATCTTCAAGCTGCCTCTCCTCTCCACAGCGCAAGCTGCGCGCGGACTTCGGGCAGGCTCAGCAGCAGCTGCTTGACGCCCTCGACGTCGAGCTGCTCGGTATTGTGCGAGTGATAATCCTCGCGTTCGGAATCGAGATTGTCGCCTTCGCTGAAATAGGCGGGATAGTTCAGATCACGAGCGTCGAGCTGGATGCGCCAATATTCGCCAAGATCCTCCGATGTTCCCAGTTCCTGCGCACTCGCGAGCGTTTCGTAAAGCTTTTCGGCGTGGCGCCAGCCGATGACATCGACTTGGTGATCCGGCGCGTCGAACAGCTCCTTCAGCGCGGTGACGAGGTCGCCGATGGTCGATGCAGCCGCCTTCTTGATGAACAGGTCGCCCTGACGCGCATGGGTGAAGGCAAAACGCACCAGTGCGACGCTGTCGCGCAGAGGCATCAGGAACCGCGTCATCGCGGGCTCGGTCACGGTTATCGGGCGGCCGTTCATGATCTGCTTCATGAACAGCGGAATAACCGACCCGCGCGAGCACATGACATTGCCATAGCGTACGCAGCTGATCTTTGTGTCGGCGTCAGTGCCGATCTCACGCGCTGCGGCGTTGGCGAGCTTTTCCATCATCGCCTTCGATACGCCCATCGCGTTGATCGGGTGCACGGCCTTGTCGGTCGACAGGCAGACGACGCTGCCGACGCGCGATTCGATCGCCGAGCGGATGACGTTTTCTGACCCCAATATGTTGGTCCGCACCGCCTCGAGCGGAAAGAATTCGCAGCTCGGCACCTGCTTCAGCGCTGCCGCATGGAAAACGGCCGTTGCGCCGTGCATCGCGCGGTCGACGCTGCCGCGGTCGCGAATGTCGCCGATATAATAGCGGATGCGCGGGTCGCGAAGATCCGCGCGCATCGCATCCTGCTTTTCCTCGTCGCGGCTGAGCACGCGAACCTCGCCGACCCCGTCGTCCAGCAACTGGGTCAAAATCGTCTTGCCGAACGAGCCCGTCCCGCCGGTGATCAAAATGCGCGAATTTCCGTCGATCATCTGGTGTCCTCGGGGACGCACACACCCTGCGCCCGCTTCATTTCCTTCCGCCTTGAAAGGCGCGGCTCCTATTGCAGACATCATGGTCCGGTTCAATGACGATATCTGCTTCGTACTCCGCGATTTAGCGTGTCGCATCTCGCTCCATCCAGCATCGGGCGACGATGCGTTGGGCGCGCCGGGCAGGTGCCGGCACGACCGAAGGACCGGGCGGCCATATCATGGCTTGCCTTGGCGATGCGATGAAGACATGAGCGTGTACCGACTTCAGCCGAAGTCTCCAGCGTATCTCGCTTGCCCCGCGAGCTCGACAAGGCCGTTCGATGTGAAAAGACTGTCTGACGTTGTCCTGGCTTTGCTGCTCGGCATGGTCTCGTCACCCGTGATGGTTGCGACGGCGGCGATGGTGTTTTTCTCTCTTGGTCGTCCCCTGATATTCGTTCAGAGACGAGCCGGGCGACGCGGCGAGGAGTTCGCGCTCCTGAAATGGCGCAGCATGAGCGATGCGGCCGGCAGCGACGGCCAGCCCCTGTCGGACGAGGAGCGTGTTACGACGGTCGGCCTGTTGATCCGCCGACTGCGTATCGACGAGTTGCCGTCGGTCCTCAACATCCTGCGGGGAGATCTGTCGTTCGTCGGTCCGCGCCCGTTGCCTGCCAGCGCGGATATCAATCAGCAACTGAACGGCGCGCGCTTGGCCGTTCGCCCGGGATTGACGGGGCTGGCGCAGGTTAGCGGCAACACCTTGTTGTCCAACGAGGAAAAACTCGCCATCGATCTATATTACATCCGCCGTCATGGCCTTGCCGGCGACCTGCTGATCATATGGCAGACATTGGTTACGGTGCTGGCCGGCGAGCGACGGAATGAAGAACTGATCGAGCGAGCGAACAGACAATTGGAGATGTCGACGTGACGAATCCCCGTGTCGTGCTGATCGGAGCGGTCGATTCCACCCGCGTGGCGTTTGAGGCGCTGATCGAGGCGCAGTTCGCGCTCGATCTGCTGATTACCTTGCCGCTCGATCGATCCGGTATGCATTCGGATTATGTAGACCTACAGTCCCTTGCGGACGCGCATGGCGTGCCCATGGCCGCCACCGCGAACGTCAACAGCGATGCGATGCTCGAGCAGATGCGGTCGCTGCGTCCCGACTTTATTTTCGTGATCGGTTGGTCGCGCCTGGTCGGCGAAGCGCTGCGGTCCTGCGCGGCCAGAGGCGTTCTGGGGTTTCATCCGGCACCACTCCCGAAAGGCCGTGGACGCTCGGCGCTTGCTTGGACTATTTTACTGGGCATGCGCGAGACCGCCGGCACCTTGTTCTGGATCGACGAAGGTGTGGATTCGGGTCCGATCGCTGCGCAATCGGCGTTCGCGCTTTCGCCGCGCGTCGACCTGCCCGAACTTTACGCACAGCATATCAATGCCCTGCGCGCTATGTTCCGCGACCTGTTGGCTCGGTTGAAGGCGGGCGAGATACCGGCGATCGTCCAAGATGAAAGCCAGGCGACTTATTTTGCGCTGCGGCGACCCGAGGACGGGCTGATCGATTGGAACGACAGCGCGTGTGCGATCGACCGGCTGGTCCGGGCGGTGACGCGCCCTTATCCGGGGGCGTTCACGACCCATGCTGGCAGGCAAGTCATGATATGGCGGGGCGAACCGGTCGAGGCGCACGAATGGCATGCCCAGGTCGGACAGGTCTTTCTGATCGAGAATGGAGCGCTTTACCTTCGGTGCGGCGGCGACACCAGTTTCCGGGTAGATGAATACGAAATCCTGGGCGAACCGGAAGGACGGCCCACGGTGATCAAAGGACAGCCGCGGCTCGGCGAAACCAAGGGGATAGATCATGCGTAAAGCGCTCGTCATCGCGCCGCATGCCGACGATGAAACCCTGGGAATGGGCGGCACGATCGCCCGCCTGGCGCACGAAGGCTGGGAGGTAACGGTCGCCGTCATGACGGGACATGGGGAGGCTGCACATCCGATCTGGCCGAGCAGTGCGTGGGATGAGGTGCGCGGCGAAGCGGCCGAGGCCTGTCGGTTGCTGGGCGCCGCCGATCTGATTTTCGAGGACTTGCCCGCATCCTGCGTCGACCTGCATCCGACGCACAATACGAACACGAAAGTGGCCGACCTGCTTGAACGCTTCGAACCCGAGGCGATCTATATTCCGTTCATCCACGATCTGCATCGCGACCATCATGAGATCGCCTATGCCGCCCAGGTCGCTGCGCGTCCCTATCGGGCGCCCTTTGTGAAGATGCTGGCGATGTATGAGACGCCGACCGAAACCCACCTTCGACCGGGCGAGGCGGGCATGGCATTCATTCCCAGCCTGTTCGTCGATATCAGCGACTATCTCGAGACGAAGCTAGCGGCCTGGGCGCTGTACAAGTCGCAGCAACTGCCAGGATACAGTCCCCGTAGCCCCGAAGCGCTCACTGCGGTCGCGGCTACACGGGGAGCCTATATTGGCGTCCGCTATGCCGAATCCTTCCAGCTTTTGTACCAGCGTTCATAAGGACCTCATCGTCGAAGCCGGCGCGTGCGATGTCTCAATCGATCCGCGATATTTCATAGTCGGTCAAGCCCACCCGGGCGGTCGCAACACGACGAAGGCTTACGCCGGGCATGGTCTTGCGGATGGTTTGCGTGGTGTCAGCGGGGCAGAAAATCATGCTGGCACCGCTGATCTTAGCAATCCGTTGTAACGGCGTCGCCACGCGGTCCGGCGCGATATGGATGAAGATCTTTTCCGGCACCGCATAACCGAGCTGAAGCGATGCGCCGCCATGGTAACATTCGATCACGACCTTGGCTTCGCGAAGCGACGTTTCTTCGGCCATCACCCGTCGGAACGAAGCGCTATCCCGCGCTGACGTCGCCGATTCTGTTCGGAGGGTGGTTGCCAGAACCGCTCCGACGGCAAACAAAGACAGGGCGCCGGCGCCGCTGGCGAGAATGAGGATACGGCGCGCAGTTAAGCGCTCGATGAGCCCATGGTGCAACCAGGCCGCGGCCACGATCAGAATCGGCAGAATATACAGCATGTATCGCGCCTGGTTCTGATGCAGCGTTATAACGATGCCGTACACGCCCAGCGCCACCAGGACGATATAGCCAAGAAGCGGCGCCGGTGCGCCGGACTTTGACCGCCATTTTTCGAAAAAGCCGAATGCAATCGACAGGAGCAGCGCGAAGAAGGGAAGGAAGAAGATCTGGTTGGTATTGATCGTGGCGAATATACGAAGATTTGCGAGCAGCTTCCCCATGAACAGGCTGAGAGAGAAGGGCAGCGATCCTTCGTGCAGCCAGAGGTCCATGTTGGTACCACCGGGCGTGCCGTTCATCATCAATTGCGTCACGCCGAAACCGAGGGTCGATTCCTTCAGCGAGATCAGAAGAAAGCAGAGCCCCGCGATCAAGAGATAGAGGATCGTCAGGCGTATCGATCGCGTCCCGCCGCCTCGCCATTCGACCCACAGGAAGCCGCCGAGGATCGCGAGCAGGACCGGCTGGAAAATGGTGACGATCTGTTGGCCGATCATGGCCAGCGCGATCAACACCGCAAATTTGACGACATCGTTCCAAGGACGCACTGCGACGCCTATCATCGCGGCGGACAACAGGCACATCGTCATTTCGACCAGCGGTTGCGAAGCATGCCAGAGCGTGACGGGAAGCAGCAGGAACAGCGTCGCGGCGATCCCGGCGACCCTGGCGCTCACCTCGAGTCGGCGCAAGGTCGTATAGATCAACCACGCACTCAGTCCGGTGGCGACCAGGTTGAAGGCGATCCACGCCCTATAGGGATCCGCAAACCCGCGCAGGCTGGCGAGAATATAGGGCATGGCTCCCTGATGGATGAATGGCCGGCTTTCGACATAATCGGGATCGGCCAGCAGGAAATGCGGCCAGACGCTGTTGGTTCGCGGATCGCCTGCCATGACGGCGCGCACTTCTGCGACGTACCAATATTGGTCCGATCCGCGCACGCCAGCGCTGGCGTAGACGAAGAGCGCCAGCCAGGCGATGACGATGACGACAAAGGCGATCGTCCAGAAGCGAGCGGTTCTGGGCGATACGGGCATCAGCTGAGACGGCCTTCCGCCATCGCGCGGGTGACGTCCTCCAGCGTCTCGACCATATAGTCGAGATGGGCATCGGTCAGACCAGGCCAGACGCCGATCCAGAAGGCGTCGTTCATGACCTTGTCGCTGTTGTCGAGCGTTCCGTGCACCCGATATTCGACATCGCGATAGGCCGGCTGACGTACGAGGTTTCCGGCGAACAACAGCCGCGTGCCGACCTTGCGCCTCTCGAGCTCGGCAACCAGGTGATTGCGGTCGATCCCGGTGCCGTCGCGCAGCGTGAGGAGGAAACCGAACCACGAAGGTTCGGCGTTCGGCAAAACTTCCGGCAAATGATAGTAATCGCCGAGACCGGCAACCAGAATGCGAGCTTTCAGGCCATCGAAATTGGCGTTGCGGGCGGCGATGAAACGATCAAGCTTGTCGAGCTGGCTGAGCCCGATGGCGGCCTGCATGTCGCTCACCTTCAGATTATAGCCGATATGGCTGTAGGTATATTTATGGTCATAGCCATGGGGCAGGTCGCCCAGCTTCCAGCCGAAGCGGTTGTTGCATGTATTGTCCATGCCGGGCGCGCAATAGCAGTCGCGGCCCCAGTCGCGATAGGACTCGCAGACCTTGGCATACATCAGCCGATCCATCATCACGCCGCCGCCTTCGCCCATCGTGATATGGTGCGCGGGATAGAAGCTGACAGTGGCCAGGTCGCCGAAAGTGCCGACATGTTTGCCGTCGACCGTCGCGCCAAAGGCGTCACAGCAATCCTCGATCAGGTATAGGTCATTTGCACGGCAGATTTCCGCGACGCGCGCGACGTCGAACGGATTGCCGAGCGAATGGGCGATCATTACCGCGCGCGTCTTGTCCGTGATCGCCTGTTCCAGCAGGTCTACATTGACGTTGTGGCTTTCGATATCGACGTCGACGAAGACCGGGATGCATCGATTCTGGACGATCGGATTTACCGTCGTCGGGAAACCGGCCGCGACCGTTATGACTTCGGCACCGGGCAGGATCCTTTTGTCGCGCATCTTGTGCGACGTAAGCGTCGTGAAAGCGAGGAGATTTGCCGCCGACCCCGACACGGTCAGTTTGGAAAATTTGCGCGAGAAGCGGGCCGCGAGTTCGGCCTCGAACGCATTCGCATAGCGTCCGGCGGTCAGCCACATGTCCAGCGACGCATCGATCAGATTGGCGCAATCGTCACCGTCGAGAACCTTTCCGCTGGGCGGAATATAGGTTTCGCCCGGGATGAAAACCGGCGTTCCCTTTGCCTCGTGATATTGTCGAGCGAGCCGGATGATCTCGGCGCGCAGTTCCTCACTCATTGAATCATTCCTTGTTTCTCGGCGGACGCTGCATCGATGACAGGTCGACGATCTTAGGTGTCTTGGCGGCCGCATCTCCGATATTGATCGATGCTTCGATGACCGACATCGGTCCGCCCCGCGTTTGCGTTAGCAGCCGCGACAGATAGAGGCCAATGATCCCCAGCAGCATGCTGGTCAACGCCATATTGCTGAGGATCAGGATTGCAAGGGTGGCAAACCCCGAAGGCCATCCGGCGCCTGCAACGAATTTCGCGACGACGAACGACAGGCCGAAGAGCGTGGCGAGGGCGGCGAGAATGAAACCGATATAGCTGGCGAGCTGAAGCGGGACGGCGGAGTGCGAGACGATGGCGTCCATCGCAAGCTTCAGCAGCGACCGCATGTTGAATTTGGATTCGCCATATTCGCGCTCGGCGCGATCATAAATGAAGGCGACCTGCTGGAAACCGATGAGCGTTATCATGCCACGCAAATAGGGCGATTTGTCGTCGATGCTGCGCATCACTTCGACGACTTTGCGATCAACGAGGCGGAAATCGCCGGCATCATGCGGCAAATGCTCCTCGCTCAGATAATCGAGCAGACGATAGAATATCTTGCGGGCTGTGGTGATCGCGCGGCCTTCCTTACGCTTGCGGCGGACGCCGTAAACGACATCGCCCCCGGCACGCCAATGCTCGAGCATCAGTCCGATCAGTTCGGGTGGATCCTGCATGTCGCAGTCGAGCTGCACCACGACCTCTCCCCGTGCGAGCAGATAGCCGGTCATGATCGAGCGCTGGTAGCCGACATTCGCCGCAAAGCGCGCAACGCGGATACGGTCGTCGCGCAAGGCGGCGGCGCTCAGGATTTCGAACGTGTTGTCGGTCGAATGATTGTCGGTAAAAACCATCTCGTACCGATAGTCCGGCAGACCCGCGAAAACCTCGGCGACCCGGGCGATCGCGCGGTCGACGTTGGCCTCTTCGTTGAAGACCGGAATGCAGATCGAAATGAGCGGTCTTGGATCAGACATCGCGCCGCAACCTTTCAAATCCTTCGCGCAGCGCGATCCGGGGCTGCCAAGCCGGCAGGTCCGGCAAATCGGCCAGTTGCGTCACCGCGCCCGCGGCGTGTGGGCGGATGCCCCAGCGCAGACGGGAGCGATCATCCTCGGGGCGCAACACATCCTCGATCTGCTCGCGAAGCGATCGGCGATCGCTGCCCGCGACGCTATAGATGCCATCTGTCGAAGGCCGCCCATCGGCGTGCAGATATTCGGCGGCGTCGATGAACGCGCGCGCCGCATCTTCAACATGAACGAAGGAAATGGCCTGACCGCCGTCGGTGAGGTTGATCGCTTCGGATCGTCCGGCAAGAGCAGCCGCGATCAGGCTCAGCAACCGTTGCCGCCGATCGTCTTCGCCATATATGTCGTGGAGGATCAGCCCGACACAGTGCAAGCTGCGCATGCGGCGATAATATTCGGCTATCGCGCCGAACGCCTGTTTGGTCGCAGCGTAAAGGCTGTTCGGCATGTAATTAGACCCGCCCCCGGCGTATTGCCAGAAGCTTCCGGCCCACACGAATGCGGGGGATCGCGGGAGTCCCACTGCCGTTTCTAGGAGTTGAGTTCCGAAGCGGATATTGGCATCGACGATCGCATCGACATCGTCGGGCCGATGCAGCATCCCGCTCCACGCGGCACTGTGTAGGATTGCATCAGGCGCGAAGCCCGCGATGCAATCCTGCCAATCGGACGACAGGGAAATCGCCTCCGCGCCATCGGGAATATCGGCGCTTGTCGAATCGCGTACAAGCGCGGCCACCGCGATGCCCCGTTCCAGGCATTGCTGGGCGATATGCCGCCCTAAATAGCCGTTTGCGCCGGTCACAACGGCGCGCTCGATGATTCCGCACATCGCCATTCAGATGCTCGGCGACAGATAGGCTTCGATTTGCCTTGTCGTCATCGCTTTTGCCGCTTCCGGGCCGGTGAGATAAAAATCCCGATACCATTGCATGGTCCAATCGACCGCCTCAGCGATCGAAAGGCGCGGCATCCAACCGAGATCGTCGTGCGCATCGGAGGAATCGAGCAACAAGGTGATCGCTTCCTTAAGATTGAAGCCGTTCTCTTCAGGCGAGGTCCAGCTTGCGCTCGCGCCCCAGGCTGCCGTCGCGAGATCCATGACCTCGCGCACCGGGCGTCCAATGCTCGGGATCGGCCCGAAATTCCATCCGCGCGCCTTTGCCGGGTCCACGGCCAGCTTTTCAGCCAACAAGAGATAGGCGCAGACCGGCTCGATCACATGTTGCCACGGACGAATGGAATGCGGGCTGCGAACATGCATGTCCGCACCTTCCGAAAAGGCGCGCGCTGCGTCGGGCAACAGGCGGTCGCGCGACCAGTCGCCGCCGCCGATCACATTGCCCGCGCGGCCCGACGCCAGGCGCATGCTGTTGGCTTCGTTCATGAAGGATGCGGCCCATGCCGCCACGGCAATTTCGGTCCCCGCTTTCGATGCCGAGTAGGGGTCCTTGCCCCCCAGCGCGTCGTCTTCCTTGAAAGGCAGGCCGGTTTCATCGTTGCGATAGCATTTGTCCGACGACACCACGATGGTCAGGGGGACTTTCGCGGTGCGGCAGGCCTCGAGAAAATTGGCGGTCCCCATGACGTTGGTGTCGAATGTTTCGAGCGGCGACTCATAGCCGGTCGACACGATCGGCTGCGCCGCCATGTGGATAGCGATATCGGGTTCGGCCTGGGCGATGGCATCGCGAAGCACCGTGAAATCGCGGACATCCCCAATCCGATGGTCGCCGCACAATGCATCAAGGCGAAATGCCGTGAACATCGACGGCGTCGTCTCCGGCTCCAGCGAATAGCCGAAAATCTGCGCGCCGAGTTTCTCCAGCACCAGAACCATCCACGATCCCTTGAAACCGGTATGCCCGGTCAGGAAAACCCGCTTGCCGTTCCAGAATTCCGGGCGCGGTAATGCCGTTGTCGGGATCAACGCCAAACCTTCCACGGAGCGGAGCCGCTGCTCCAATATTCTTCGAGTTGCTGCTTGTCGCGGAGGGTGTCCATCGGCATCCAGAAGCCTTCATGGGCCCAGGCCCGCATTTCGTCCAGTTCCGCGATCGTCCGCATCGGTTCCTGTTCCCAAATCGTATCGGGTCCGTCGATATAGTCGATGACCCTGGGATCGCAGACGAAGAAGCCGGCATTGATCCGGTACTGGTCGGAAGAAATCTTCTCGCGGAAGCCGAGAACGGTGTCGCCATCGACGTCGAGCACGCCAAATCGGCCAGGCGGGGTAACCGCGGTCACGGTGACCAATTTGCCGTGCGCCTTATGAAAAGCGATGCTGGCTGCCACGTCGACGTCGCTGACCCCGTCGCCGTAAGTGAGACAGAAGGGTTCATCGTCGAGATAGGGAGCGATCGCTTTTATGCGGCCACCGGTCATCGTGTTCTCGCCGGTATCGATCAACGTGACCTTCCAGTCCTCGGCGCGCTTGTGATGTACGTCGATGCTGCCATCCGACGTCAGCACGGTGAAGTCCGATTTCCCGATGGCATAGTCGCGAAAGAAAGACTTTATTTCTTCGCCTTTGTATCCGCAGCAGACGACGAACTCGTTCACGCCATGATGCGCGTAGATTTTCATGATGTGCCACAGGATGGGCATTTTACCGACGTTCACCATCGGCTTGGGACGAAGGACCGTTTCTTCCGAAAGCCTGGTTCCAAGGCCGCCAGCGAGAATTACTGCTTTCACTCTAAACCCCTAAAAATGGCTAAATATATCGGGTTGATTCGGTGTCGCCAATTGCGCGCGGCCTAGCCAAAACCCTGTGAAGAGGCAATGAGGAAAACCCCGGTAGCGATCAAAACAAAACCCAAAATGTCAAGAAAGCCAATATTGGTTCCGAATATGTACTTGCTGGCAAGGGCGACGCCGACATAGCTCAAGGAGACGGCCGGATAGGCTAGGGTCAAGGGTATTTTCTGAAGGCTATATGTATAAAATAAGAGAGAGGTGGCATATATGCAGGCCGCGGCAATAAATATTTCGTTGATAAACCCAAGGTTCGTGTTGAAATGAGACTGGTATCCTGTCGAATATTTGAGTAGAATCTGTCCAATCACGCCTAAAAAGATTGATAACGCTAAAGCGGCGTAAGGAAGCATGATCATTCCTGCAGGTCAGCGGCTGTATATTGAGAGCAGCCAAAAGCTGAGGGCTATCGTTAAGTGGCAGCGAGATTGGGTGGGCTTGTGACCGATTTTGACGGTAGAGGCAATCCTCGGCGACCCTCCCATGAACAGCCTGTCGCATTATAATCGCGGAACGACTTGTCGATTTCGATTTGACTGCAAAGTAGGCGGCCACCGCAATTGACGCCCGTCCATTGACGCCCGTCCAGGGTAAGGCTACATCCCGAAAGTTGGACGAATGACGAGTATTCAGATGAATTATGGCGCTTTTATTTTCGAACCCGCACTTCTCTCTTCGGCCGAGATAGACGAGGCCGCGGAACTGGCGAAAAGGGTACAGAATGAAAAGCGCCCGGTCCATGACGGCGGCCGTTATGGCGATCTAAAGTGGTATCAGGTCGACCTTGATCCGAATTGGCCGATCGCGCGCAAGATCCTGCACAAGCTAGATGCCCAGGATGCGGAACTGCTCGTCTTCTATTATTTGGAGCCGGACGCCTATATCCATCCGCATCGCGACTTGACCGGCGCGTCGCTGAACGACCGGCTTCGTTTTCACGTGCCGGTCATTACCAATCCCGAAGTCAATTTTCGGGTCGGTGACGAGCGCGTTCGTATGACGCCAGGCGATCTTTGGTGCCTCGACACCTCCTACCGTCACTCGGTTCACAACGGAGGTAGCGAAACCCGTGTCCATATCGTGGTTGAATGCAAGATTACGCCGACAATTCGCTCGAAAACTCCGCAGGGCCTCAAGGCGAAGGTTCATAGCCTCACATATGCTACCATTCTGGTCTGCTCGCTCGGTAAGGCGCTGGTGGTGAACACGTTCAAGGATCGTGCTCATCTGAAAGCGCAATTAGGGATGATTGCTCGATATGTTCGTTGGCGATTCCTGGGGACCGAACGGGTGAAATGATTGGAGTTTGAGACTCTCGCGGGAATGGCGCGGGCAGTTTCGACATCCACTTGTCGATTCCTATCTTAGGCATTTCATTACGTTTATTTGGAACTTTGCCAATATACTTTGATTGCGGGAAGTCATCAGCTTCTCCATGTGCCTCTACCGCTTGCTCGCTAGTCACGGGTTTGCCCATCGATTACTGCGCACCGCGGCGCGAATTTCGTGATGCCCCGCGTCACCCCTATGATATCTTTCAGGGTCATAAACGATTGCTGAGCGGGCACCGGCCGGTGCAAACGGTACGAAGGTTCTGATGCTCGCTTTTTTTCGCACGTTGGCGCGGGCACTAAAATGGGCATTGGTGTGAATGTCGAATACCGCAGAGAGAGTGGTCTCTGTCGCGCCGGAGAGCTTTGGGGAAGCTAAGCACGCAGGGTCGACACAATCTGAACAGGATTCACGCATGAACTTCGCTTTCGACAACTCTTTCCGCGAAACGATGGCCGGCTTTTATGCGCCCGCCGAAGCGGCGTACCCATCGGCGCCGCGGTTGCTCGCTTTCAACATTGACCTGGCCGAGCGGCTGGGGCTCGACGCGGCAGACGGCGGCGACGATCGATTGGCGCACTTGATTTCGGGTCAGATCCTGCCCGAAGGCGCCGATCCGATCGCCTTTGCCTATGCCGGCCATCAGTTCGGGCATTTTTCGCCGCAGCTTGGCGATGGCCGGGCGCTGCTCCTCGGCGAGATCGTCGCCCCCGATGGCGCCCGATTCGATGTTCAGTTGAAAGGATCGGGGCCGACCGCCTTTTCTCGCAACGGCGACGGCAAGGCGGCGATCGGTCCGGTGCTGCGCGAGTATCTGGTGTCAGAGGCAATGGCGGCGATGGGGGTGCCGACGACGCGGTCACTGGCTGCGGTGGCGACGGGTGATCGGGTGCAGCGTGAGCGATCGCATCCGGGTGCGGTTCTGACGCGCGTTGCGAGCAGTCATATCCGGGTTGGGACGTTTCAATTTTTTGCCGCTCATTTTGGCGCCGACCATGTCATCCAGCTTTCGGATTACACCATCAACCGCCACTTTCCCGAAATGGCCGAAGCCGCCAACCCGCACCTCGCCCTGCTCGACCGGGTCATCGGTCTGCAATGCGCGCTTGTCGCGCGCTGGATGGGTGTCGGCTTCATCCATGGCGTTATGAACACAGACAATGTCGCGGTCAGCGGTGAGACGCTCGACTATGGACCATGCGCTTTCATGGACCGCTTTGCCGTGAACACCGTGTTCAGCTCGATCGATACAAACGGACGCTACGCTTATGGGCGTCAGCCGCAGATCACGCATTGGAACATGGCGCGTTTCGCCGAGGCTATGCTGCCCGCGATCCATGCCGTCGACCCGGCTGACGTCGACTCGGCCAAGGCGTTGGTCGACGCAATTCCTGCGCGTTTCCGCGCGCTATGGCTGGATGAAATGCGAGCGAAGCTGGGGCTGGGGCAGCCGCACAAGGACGACGAGAAGCTGATTGATGCGCTGTTCGGCGAGCTGGAACAGCATGCGGTCGATTTCACCTCGTTTTTCCGCGCGCTGGCGCAGCTGCTGCGCGGCGACGGAGATATGCTGCAATCGCTGTTGCCCGATACGGAGGCGATGGCGCCGTGGATCGCCGATTGGTGGGCCCAACTTGAGCGCGAGGCGATTGCGCCGCTCGAACGCGCTGATGCGATGGATGCGGTGAACCCTATCTATATTCCGCGCAATCATCAGGTTGAACGCGCGCTGGAGGCGGCGGAGGCTGGCGATATGGCCCCTTGGCGTGCGATGTTGGAGGTCGTTCAAAATCCCTATGTCGTTCGTCCCGAATGGGATGAGTATGCACATCCAGCACCGGCCGAATCGGCTCCTCACGTCACCTTTTGCGGTACTTGAGCGGCTGCTCTGGACACGGCGCTGCTGCGGTTGAGCGATCCGGCCGCGACTGATAGAGAGCGCCCACCATCGCAGGAGAGTAGCGCCAGTGCCGAACGGTCCGGTCAAAGTCACAGTCGTCGGCACGGGTTATGTCGGTATCTCGAACGCGGTGCTGCTTGCTCAGCATAATCATGTCGTTGCGCTCGATATCGACAGCCGTAAAGTCGATGACATTAACGCCCGTCGTTCGCCGATCGCCGATCCGGAGATTGAGGACTATCTGGCGAACCGCGCGCTCGATCTGACCGCGACCACCGACAAGAAATCGGCTTATGACGGCGCGGATTTCGTCGTTGTAGCAACGCCAACCGATTATGATCCCGACACCAATTATTTCAACACGGCCTCGGTCGAATCGGTGATTGCCGATGCATTGGCGATGGCGCCGGCTGCGGTGATCGTCGTCAAATCGACCGTTCCCGTCGGTTTCACCGACCGGATGCGGGCCAAGCACAATACCGACGCGATCGTCTTTTCGCCCGAATTCTTGCGCGAAGGGCGCGCGCTGTTCGACAATCTTCACCCGTCGCGGATCATCGTCGGGAACACACACCCGCGAGCGGCCGAATTTGCCCAGCTGTTGCTCGGCGCGTCACTGAAACCCGAAGCGGCGGTTTTGCAAACCGGCAACACCGAAGCCGAGGCGATCAAGCTGTTCGCCAACACCTATCTGGCGATGCGGGTCGCCTTCTTCAACGAGCTCGACACCTATGCGGCGATGCATGACGCCGATTCGCGTCAGATCATCGAAGGCGTGTGCCTCGATCCACGGATCGGGCAGTTTTATAACAACCCGTCCTTTGGCTATGGCGGCTATTGCCTGCCCAAAGATACCAAGCAGATGCTGGCAAATTACCGCGAGGTGCCACAGAATCTGATCCAAGCGATCGTGGCGTCGAATACGACGCGCAAGGATTTCGTTGCTTCCGAAGTGCTGAAGCGCCGACCGCGCGTGGTCGGGATCCACCGGCTGGCGATGAAAGCGGGGTCGGACAATTTTCGCGCCAGCAGCATTTTGGGGGTGATGAAGCGGATCAAGGCCAAGGGGGTGGAGGTGATCGTCTATGAACCGTTGGTTGACGATGACCGGCTGTTCAATTCGCGGGTGATCCGCGATCTGGCGGCGTTCAAGGCCGAGGCAGACGTTATTATCGCCAACCGGGTGACCGACGAACTGGCCGACGTCGAAGCCAAGGTTTACAGCCGTGATCTGTTCGGCGTCGATAGCTGAAGCGCGGAACCCGATCCCTAAAGACTCGTTGATCGCGTGCAGCCGATACGGCCGAAGGTGGATTTGCGACGAAATGAGCCGGATTCGGGACTTTGTTGGCATAGAAACGGGTTGCGCGGCCGCTGTGCGCCAGCCAGAGATGCCGTATCGACGGCTGATAGATGCAAAACCCTGAAACTTCCCGTGATTATCACCTGATGCGGCTGGGGCGGACGCGACCTTTGCTGATCGCATCGGCGTCGGCTTGCTGTCTGGCCTGGACGACCGCCGCAATCGGCCAACCGGTCGAGCCGCCGCAGGTGGTGCCGACCGTCGAGCCCGCTTCCAATGCGTTGATCGCGGCCCCGACACCGCCGCCGCCGGACATTCAATTGCCCGAGGTCGCTCCGATCATCAGCGACGAGGAATTCGAGAAGGCAATCCCGCAGATATTTGCGGAGGACGATCCCGAACTCAACCGACCGCTCGAAACGATTGCGGACTTTGAAAAGCGGCAAGCTGCCGATTCGGCGAACGCGGGCGGCACTGCGGCGGATGCACCGACGCCCAAGGTGGAAGGAACGCCAATCCCGGCGCTGGCCGATGGCGATGCGGTCGAGCTGATCGGCGACGCCCCGATCAGCGACAGCGAACTCGCCGCGCGGCTGCCGCCGCTGGACAGTTTCGACGTCGAGCCGGTCGAGTTTGCCGAGGCGGAGGACAACAGCGAGAATGTCAGCGTCGCCTACACGGTGCAGGTCAACGGACTAACCCCTGCCGACGACAGCACTGACGTCGATCTTGCCGACCTGTTTGGCGACCTGTCCGCGCTGTACGATGGGGACGGAAAGGCCGACAATGCCGCGATGGTGCGCGCCCGGCTGACCGCCGACGGCGAGTTGATGCAGCGCATCCTGTCGTCCGAGGGCTATTATGACGCGGTGGTCGATACGCGGATCGATCGCGGCGAGCGCGAAGAAGGCCAGGAAGGGCAACCGCGCCAGCGCCGCCCGATAACGGCGGTCATCGATGTGAAGCCGGGTACGCAATATAAGTTGGCCGAGATCATCCTGAAGGCCGATCCGACCGTGCCGCCGAACCTGATCGCCGACAATTTTCCGCTAAGCGTTGGCGAACCGATCGTCGCGCAGCGCGTCCAGGGCGCCGAGGCGGCGATCGCGCTCAAATTACCCGAAGAGGGCTATCCTTTTGCCGAGGTCGGCCAGCGCGACATCCTGCTCGACGGGGCGACTGGTGACGGCGTGTACACGCTGCCCGTCGACATCGGCAAACGGTCGCGGTTTGGGGGCATTGAGACGACCGGCGATCTGGCGTTCGACGCCGAGCATGTCGAGGTGCTGGCGCGTTTCAAGCGCGGCGAACTGTATGACAGCCGGAAGGTCGATGACCTGCGTCAGGCGCTGGTCGCTACCGGACTGTTTGCCACCGTCGCTGCTGAACCACAGCCGACTGGCGAAAGTGCGGGCGACGATACCGAATATGTGACGATGCTGGTCACGCAGCAGGCAGGTCCGCCGCGGACACTGGCAGCGAGCGCGGGCTATGGAACCGGTGAGGGGATCCGGCTCGAAGGCAGCTGGACGCACCGCAACTTGCTGCCGCCCGAGGGGGCGCTGATCTTTCGGGGCGTGGTGGGGACGCAAGAGCAGGGCATCGGCGCGACGCTGCGCCGGTCGAACGCCGGGCGCCGCGATCGTACCTTTGAACTTGTCGCCGAAGCGACGCGCAGCAATTATAACGCGTTCGAGGCAATCACCGGCCGCGTGGCGGCACGGGTCAGCTATGATTCAACCCCGATCTGGCAAAAGAGATTCACTTACGCTTTCGGCGCCGAACTGATCGCGACGAGCGAGGATGATTATGATTTCGCGCGTGCCGAACGCAACCGCGATTTCTATACGATCATCGGTGTGACGGGGCAGGTCGGAATGGACCGCACCGATAGCCTGCTCGACCCCACTAAGGGCTTTCGCGTGACGGCGCTTATCCAGCCCGAAGGCTCGCTCGCCGGGCGATTCTCGCCCTACGCCCGCGCGCGGCTGGACGTCAGCGGCTATTATCCGGTCACCGACAATATCGTGTTGGCGGGACGTGTGCGTGCGGGTTCGATCTTGGGCGCGGCGCGCGAACGGCTGGCGCCATCGCGGCGTTTCTATGCGGGCGGCGGCGGATCGGTTCGTGGCTTTGGTTATCAGGAGCTGGGTCCGAAAGACCCCAATCTTGACCCGATCGGCGGGCGTAGCGTGGCCGAAGCCGCGTTCGAGGGGCGCTATCGCTTCGGCAATTTCGGTGTCGTCGGTTTCGTGGATGCGGGACAAGTCTATCGCGGGTCGACGCCGACCTTTTCCGACCTGCGCTTTGGCGCGGGCATCGGCGCGCGCTATTATACCAATTTCGGTCCGATGCGGCTGGATGTTGCGACGCCAATCGGTCGCAAGCCGGGCGAAGCTCTGGTCAGCGTGTATGTGTCGATCGGACAGGCTTTTTGATGGCCAACGCCGCGCCCGAGATCGCCGACGTCACGACGACGGCAAAGCGGCGCAACTGGCCGATGACGATCCTGCGCTGGATCGGCCTGTCGCTGCTAGGGCTGATCCTGTTGTTCGCGCTGTTTATGGTCGGCCTGAACAGCGATGCGGGTCGACGCTTCGTCGTTACTCAGGTCGAGAAGTATGAATTCGAAAACGGAATGAAGATCGGCATCGGGCGGCTCGACGGGTCGCTCTATGGCCGCATGGTCATCCGCAACTTCACGCTGTCCGATCCCAAAGGTGTGTTTCTGGAGTCGCCGGAGGTTAGGGTCGATTGGCGGCCGCTCCGCTATTTCGCGAATCATGTCGATGTCCGCTCGGCGAGCGCCGCGACGATGACGATGCGCAAGATGCCTGCTTTCAAGGTCGTGCCCGATACGGGCGAGCCGCTGCTGCCCGATCTCGATATCGATGTCGGCGCGCTGCGCGTCGATCGCTTTATCTTTGAACCCGCGGTGGCGGGGGAGCGGCAGGAAGCGCGGCTGAAGGGCAAGATTGCGATTGCCGACCGCCGCGCCCAGGTGACGGTCAAGGCGGAAACCATCGGCGCGAATGCAAAGGGTGATACGCTGGCGCTGTTGCTCGACGCCGTTCCCGATGCAAACCGATTTGCGGTGACGGCGGACGTCACCGCGCCGCAAGGCGGCGTGCTCGCGGCGATGGGTGGCTTCGATCAGACGCTGACCGCCAAACTCGCGGGACGCGGCGACTGGAAAGTCTGGGACGGCAATCTGACTGCCAATCTTGGCGCCGCGCCGCTCGCGCAGCTGGCGTTGACCGGTCGCGACGGGACTTTCGCCGTGAAGGGAACCGCGCAGGCATCGCGGCTGTTCGACGGGCCGATGGCGGAGCTACTCGGTTCGCAAACCGCCGTTGATCTCACTGCGCGGTTGGCTGAACGCAAGGCTGACCTGGATGGTCGCCTCTCGTCCGATGCTTTCCGTCTGGGGATAAGCGGTGGGGTCGATCTGGGCACCAGTCGCTATGATGCGCTGCAACTGGCGTTCGTCCTGCTCCGCCCGAGTGCGATCGCCCCCGCGGTGCGTGCGAATGGGGTGCGGGCGACGGCAACACTCAATGGCGCGTTCGACCTGCCGACGGTCGAATATCAGGCAAACGCCACGATGCTTGCGGTCAACGACATCGTTATCGAGACGCTGGCCTTGTCGGGCAAGGCGCGGGTCGATGCCGATCAGGTCATCATTCCGGTCTCCGGGCGCGCGGCGCGGATTCGCGGGCTCGACACCGTGGCCGGCGGCACACTCGTGGCGGTTCGGCTCGACGGCGATCTCGCCTACAGCAACGGCCGCATCCTCAGCGACAATCTTCGGCTGCGCTCGCCGCGCATCAACGCCAAGGCGATCGTCATCGCCGACCTCAATCGCGGCTTCTATACCGGGGCGATCGATGGCCGGATCAACGACTACCGGATTGAAAGCGTCGGCATCTTTGACATCGACACCGATGCCGATGTGAAGACCGCGCCGCGCGGCGGCTTCGAGATTGTCGGACAGGTGCGCGCGCGTTCGACCCGGCTGTTCAACTCGGGCGTCCGCGATTTCCTGGGTGGCAATGCGACGGCGTCGGGCGATGTGCGTTATGGTACCGATGGCGTGGTCCGCTTCGCCAATCTGCGATTGGCGGCGCCGCGGCTGCGCGTCACCGGCGGGCAGGGAAGCTATGCGCCGAACGGTCAGATACAGATCAGCGCGCGCGCCAATTCGACCGACTATGGCCCCGTCGGGGTCCAGCTGGCGGGGACGATCAGCGATCCGCGCGCTGTCGTAACGGCTGAGCGTCCGGGCCTGGGCATCGGGCTTGCCAATCTGGTCGCGCGGATCAACGGCGCGCCGAACGGCTATCGCCTCGCGGCGACGGGCGACACCGATTACGGACCGCTTTCTGCCGATGTCGTGTTGTTGACTGCAACCGGGCCGCTGACCATCGACATCGCGCGCGGCGATCTTTCAGGGATCGGGTTCAACGGACGGCTGGTTCGGAGCGACGCTGGGCCATTCGTTGGTCAGCTCAACGCGTCAGGGCAGGGGCTGGGCGGTTTGGTTCGACTGACCGCCGCGGGTCAATATCAGGCGGCAGCGATCAATGTCCGCGCCAATGACGTCGTGCTGCCTGGTCCCGCCAAGCTGGCGGTCGGATCGGCGATCGTCGATGCCGACGTCACGCTTTACGACACGCCACATGTCATCGCCGACATCCAGATCGCGCAGACGCGCATCCGCGAATATGACATTGCCGTCGGGCGGGTGAAGATCGATTATCGCGACGGGCGCGGCAAGGCGCAGGCGCTGGTCGAAGGCACCAGCGGCGTCCCGTTCCGCATCGCCGCCAATGCCGATCTGACCCCCGACCTGTGGCGCGCATCGGTGCAAGGCCGCGCGACGGGGATCAACTTCCGCACCACCTCGCCCGCGCGCATCATTCCCGGTCCCGATGGCTATGAGTTGCTGCCGACAACGGTCAATCTGGGCCGCGGCAGCAGCGCGCGCGTTGCCGGGCGGTTCGGCGACGGGATCATGATCCAGAGTCGGCTTGAGCGCGTCAACATGGCGATCCTTAACGCCGTCTATCCCGACATGGGACTTGGCGGGCGCGCCACCGGCAGCCTCGATTTCGAACAGGCGAGTTCAGAAAGTTTCCCCCGCGCCGATGCGCGGCTGTCCATCACCGGCTTTACCCGGACGACCGCGGCGTCGGTCAGCCAGCCCGTCGATGTCAATTTCGCGGGCAAGCTGCTCAGCGACGGCGGCGAAGCGCGCGCGGTGATGCGCAAGCGCGGCAGCGTGATCGGACGGGTGCAGGCGTCGCTGCGGCCGTTGGGGCCGGGGGCGGGTGACTGGACGACGCGGCTGCGCGCGGCGCCACTGGGCGGCGGCATCCGCTACAACGGCCCGTCGGATACGCTCTATTCCTTCTTCGGGCCCGCCGACCAAGGGGTGTCGGGACCGATTGCGGTTGCCGCCGACTTCAGCTGTAGCGTCGCCGACCCGTGCCTGTCGGGCGTCGTGCGCGGCAAGGACATGGTCTATGAAAACCAGACCTATGGCACGCGGCTCACCAACATGGTTGTGGCGGGTCGCTTCACCGGCAACCGGCTGGAAATCGATCAGCTGACCGCGACCGCGGGCGATGGCAACGTCGAAGCGAAGGGCTATATCAGTCTGGCGCAGGCCGACGGTTATCCGATGAACATCGCGATGACGCTCGACAATGCGCGGCTCGCGCGCAGCGAGAATATCGCGGCGCGCGCGACCGGCAATCTGGTGCTCGAAAAGGTCGCCGGGCAGGCGGCTCTGCTGTCGGGCAGCCTGCGCCTTCCCGAAACGCGCTACCGCATCGTCCGCGAGGGCGCGGCGCAGGTGCCGGTGCTGACCGGCATCAGGCGCAAACCTGCCGCAGGGCGGCCACGGATCAGCGGCGATGGGCTGGCCGCGGTCGGCGGGAGCCTGTTCGACCTCATCCGCCTCGATATCGCGCTGAAGGCGTCGGATGAAATCTATGTCAGCGGCATGGGGCTCGAATCGGAATGGATGGCCGATATCGTCCTGCGCGGGACAACGCTGGCCCCGCGCGTGACGGGCGAAATCGAGCTGGTGCGCGGGACGCTGGGATTTGCGGGACGGTCGTTCGAATTGCAGGAAGGCCGCGTGACCTTCCCGACCGGCGACGCCTATGACCCCGCGATCCGGCTGCTGGCAAGCGATACAATCGAAACCGTGACAGTGAACGTCGCGGTGTCGGGCCGCGCCAGTAACCCCCAGATTGCGTTCTCCAGCGTGCCCGGCCTGCCGCAGGACGAGATCGTCTCGCGCATCCTGTTCGGCGATTCGATCACGACGCTGTCGCCATTGCAGGCGGTGCAGCTGGCCTCGTCGCTCAACACGCTCAGCAGCGGGGGCGGGGGATTGAGCCCGCTGGGTGCGCTGCAGTCGGCGACCGGGATCGATCGGCTGCGCGTCCTAGGCCCCGACGACACCGTCGGGCGCGGCACCGCGCTCGCCGCGGGGCAATATATCACCAAGGATATTTATCTGGAGGTCATCACCGACGCGCGTGGCTACACCGCGACGCAGCTCGAGATCAGTCTGACGCGGGCGCTGTCGCTGCTCAGTCAGGCTGGCGGCTCGGGTCAGTCGAACCTCAGCATCCGGTACCGCAAGGATTATTGATGCGCAGCACGGTGATTCTGTTGCCGTTGCTGCTGCTCGCCGGGTGCAAGGATGAACCGGATTTCGAGACGCGTTATGACAAGGCGGCAGAGGAGATCGAAGCGCGCGCGGAGGCGATGGACGCTGCTATCGCCGAATCGGAAGAAGCCGCCGCGGCCGCATCGGGGGACTTGCCTCGCGCCGCCAACCCGACTAACCCGCCCCCGTCATCTGGGGAGTAGCCAGCCGTCCGAACGGACGGGCCACCGTGTCAACATACTCGGCCGAGAGGTCGTGGTGCGGTGGAAGCGGGAGACCGCTTGGGCGAGACCAATGGCATCGCATTCTTCGTCCGGGCTGGGCGGCGGGTGTCGATGTCGATTGGAATCGCAACGCCGCCCGGCCCCGGAGTTTTTTCATGGAAGCCATGCTCACATCGACCGCGGTCGTCGCGCTCGCCGAAATCGGCGACAAGACGCAGCTGCTCGCGATTCTTCTCGCGACACGGTTCAACCGACCGGCACCGATCATCCTCGGCATTTTGGTGGCCACCATCGCGAACCATGCCCTTGCGGCGTTGCTGGGCTCACAGGCCGCCGCGTTCCTCGATAGCCCGATCTTCCGCTATGCAATTGGCCTGTCGTTCATCGCGATGGCGGCATGGACGCTGATCCCCGATAAATTCGAAGACGAGGATGCGCCCAAGCCGCGCTTCGGTGCTTTCCTGACGACATTGGTCGCCTTCTTCCTCGTCGAGATGGGCGACAAGACGCAGATCGCGACGATTGCGCTTGGCGCGCAATATCATGACGTCGTGGCGGTCACCGCCGGAACGACGCTGGGCATGATGATTGCCAATGTGCCGGCGATCTTCTTGGGGCATGAACTGCTCAAGCGCGTCGATCTGGCGAAAGTGCGGATGATCGCGGCGGGGCTGTTCCTGTTGATTGGCCTGTGGGTGCTCGCCCAGACGGCGGGCTGGTTCGGCTAACCCGAATTGCGCATTGCGAGCGTGCGTTCGAAGCTCCAGCTGGACGCGCACATGGCATCCAGGTCGCGCCGTGCGGTCCAGCCCAGTTCGCGCGAGGCGCGTTCGGGGCTCGCGTAGCAGCTCGCTACATCGCCGTCGCGGCGCGGGGCGATGCGATAGGGAATGCGGACATCGTTCACGCGCTCGAACGCCTCGACCATATCGAGTACCGAATAACCTTGCCCGGTGCCAAGATTCCAGGTTGATAGGCCGGGCTCGGTCTCAGCTATCGTGTCGAGCGCGGCGACGTGACCGTCGGCGAGGTCGACGACATGGATATAGTCGCGCACTCCGGTGCCGTCGGGAGTGTCATAGTCATTGCCGAACACCGACAGTTCGCCAAGGCGTCCGGCGGCAACGCGGCTGATGAAGGGCATCAGATTGTTGGGGGTGCCATTGGGATTCTCGCCGATCAGGCCGCTGTCGTGCGCGCCGACCGGGTTGAAATAGCGCAGGGTCGCGATCCGCCACGAAGAATCCGACGCGGCGATGTCGGCAAGCATTTCTTCGATCATCAATTTGGTGCGACCATAGGGATTGGTCGCGGAGGTGGGATGGCTCTCGTCGAGTGGCAAATATTGCGGCTGGCCATAGACCGTCGCGCTTGATGAGAAGACCAGCGTCTTGACCCCGCAATCGGCCATCGCCTGCACCAGCGACAGCGTACCGCGGACATTATTGTCGTAATATTTGATCGGTTCGGTGACCGATTCGCCGACGGCCTTCAGTCCTGCGAAATGGATGACGGCTTCGATGCCATGCTCGGTCAAGGCGTGGCGCAAAGCATCGCCGTCACGGATGTCGCCAACGACCAAGGGGATAGCGGTGCCGGTGATCGCTTCGAGCCGGTCGATCACGGTCGCATCGCTGTTGGCGAGGTTGTCGAAACAGACGACCGCATGGCCCGTCGAAATCAAGGCCGTCGCAACGTGGCTGCCGATATATCCCGTGCCGCCGGTCAGTAGGATCTTCATCGGATGTTTTGCCTCTACGCGGATATTTTGCCGTGAATGGGGGCGCCCTATTCTATCCGGGGCTTCCAACCAAGCCAACGCGTATGTCCAGTTGCGGTTAAGTGCTGATTGCGGCGACGTTACTGGCGCTTCGACCAGTCCCTCCGATACCAATCGACGAAGGCTGGAATACCTACCGCCATCGGTGTGGTCGGCGCAAAGCCAAGGTCGCGGCTGATATCGTCGATATCGGCGAAGGTCTGATAGACATCGCCATCCTGCATCGGCAACAGGTTGATCTGAGCTTTGCGGTCGCAGGCGACTTCGATGGTGTGGATGAGGTCGGTCAGCTGCTCGGGACGGTTGTTGCCGATATTGTACAGGCGATGCGGCGTGGTGAAGCCGCCCGGTTTCTCGCGATTGTCGTCTTCAGGCGGGCGATCGAGCGCCAGCACCACGCCATTGACGATATCGTCGATGAAGGTGAAGTCGCGGAGCATGTCGCCATGATTGTAAACGTCGATCGGGCGGCCTTGCAGCACCGCTTCGGTAAACTTCCATACCGCCATGTCGGGGCGGCCCCAAGGACCATAGACGGTGAAAAAGCGCAGCCCGGTCTGCGGGATCCGGAACAGATGTGCATAGGTTTCGCTCATTAGCTCATCGGCGCGTTTCGTCGCGGCATAGAGCGAGATGGGCGTATCGGCGCGGTCCGCGACCCGAAAGGGCGTATCGGTCCGCATCCCATAGACCGACGAGGAGGAGGCATAGACGAGGTGCGAAATCGCGCGGTGGCGGGCGAGCTCGAGAATATTCACGTGGCCCGAGATGTTCGAATGAATGTAGGCAGCCGGGTTTTCGAGTGAATAGCGTACCCCGGGCTGCGCCCCAAGATGAACGACCCGATCGATCGTCATATCGGCCAGCGCCTGAGCGAGCGCATTCGAGTCACCGAAATCGACATCCTTGAAAGCAAACTGGTCGCCATAACGTGCCGCAAGATGCACGACGCGGGCGCGTTTGAGATCGAACGAATAATAGGGGGTGAAGTTGTCGATCCCAACAACGTGGTCACCGCGTTTGAGCAATGCATCCGCGACGTGCATTCCGATAAAGCCCGCCGCACCGGTGATGAGAGTCGTCAATTTTCGTCCTTACGGTTCAACGTTGCCGCTGGCAGTGTCTAATCATTCCTGCCGCCGGAACGGCCAGATGGGCCTTGAATTGCGTCTGTAGCAAGCGAATCGTAAATTTGCGGGCAACACGTGATAGTTTATGGTGAGCGTGTATCGTCGTTCATGCTCGGCTGACGTGACACAACGGTACGATGTGAGGAAACATCGTAACAGCCATCTCAAATCTCTCTCATGTACATCCGTTGCATAGTGATCGGCGGCGCTTGCCATTCTTAATCAGTTAATCGGCTCAGTATCAGGGAGCGTAGGGCGTGTAGATCTCCTTTAAAAAGCAGAACTCGTAAAATATGGAATCTTTTGGTTCGACTTCGCTCGGTAACTCGCCCACGTGTTCACTTAAATAAAAAGCGTAATACGAAATTTAGAATAATATACGTCCTCTCATATGAAGAAGATTTAATGACACTTACCGAATCAAGCATATCTGGCGTTAAGGCACCCTTAGCTGGCCAGATTGAAATTGGTGATCACAAGGTGCCCGGCCTTCGCGTTCGGATTGGCGCGAATGGAAACAAGTCGTTTGTTGTCCGCAAGCGGGTGGGCGAAAAAATCAAGGTGGTTACTCTTGGTAGATACGGACCCCGATTAGGGTTGGGCGAAGCGCGCAAGCTCGCTCGTAGCGTCTTGAACGACATTGAATCTGGAAGCAATGTAACCTCAGTGCAGCATGGCGTGCTCACAGTCCGAAAGCTTTGGCCCGCATATGAAAGAACGAAAATCGACCATAAGTCATTGCCCGAAATTCGGCGCATCTTCAAAAAGTACATCCTGCCAAATTTAGGCGATAGATTTGCCGACGCGGTAACCCGTGGAGAGATTACGCGGTTCATTGACGCCATTCCCGCTCCCGTAATGGCTAGAGCTATTCATGCGCAGCTGAGCGCGTTCTATTCGTGGGCTTTGCCACGGCTCGACCGGTTGCAAGCAAACCCGTGCACGGGTGCGGGCCGTCCGGCAAAGCCGAGGCCACGCGAGCGTGTCCTGTCTGATGCCGAGCTGGCGGCTTTGTGGCGCGCGGCGGAATTGGAGAGGGATCCTTGGAGTTCGGCCATCAAGCTCCTAATCCTCACTGGCCAGCGGAGGTCCGAGGTCTTCGGCGCAATGCGTTCGGAATTCGATTTAGAAACAGGGTACTGGATCATTCCCGCAGGGCGGTCAAAGAACAACGCGCAAAACCGAGTCCCTTTGTCTCCACGAGCCTCGTCTGTGTTCACGAATGTTGCGGCTGTTCGCGGCAGCCTACGGCTTTTTCCGGCAGTCGGTAATACCGCAAATAGTGCCAGCGGAATATCGAAAGTCGTTAACCGCCTACGGGAAGCGGTATCGAAGGATCTCGAAGTCGATGTGCCCCGTTGGTCACTTCACGATATTCGTCGGACAGTGGCGACGGGACTTCAAAAACTTGGCGTCCGATTTGAAGTTACGGAAGCCATCCTGAACCACGTCAGCGGGAGCAAGCGCGGCGTCGCCGGGATTTATCAACGGTACAACTGGGCCCCAGAAAAGGAACAAGCATTACATGCCTGGGCGGAGTATGTTGCTGGATGTGTGGACCGCTACGCGAAGTTTAGGTAGCAACCTGCCGGAGGTGGCATCCCCTTAAAGCCGACGCTTGTATAAAGGCTAGGAGAGAGGTGACCGATTTAACCTACTCCGGCGAAATGTCAGCGTGACTCGGATGCTGGATCAATCAGATGACCGCTATACTTCCCGCCAGATGTTACCTCGGGTGTTACCTACGAGATTGACGTCAAAAATTGCAGCGACCAAGTCAATGAAAAGTGGTGAGCCCTGCTGGGTTCGAACCAGCGACCTACTGATTAAAAGTCAGTTGCTCTACCGACTGAGCTAAGGGCCCATCGCGGCGCTGCAAAGGCGGCGTGCGAAGTGAGCCGTCGCCCTAGTGTGCTGCTGCGCCCCGGTCAACCGGCTTTGGACGCGCGAGGCGTGCGGCGAGTTGGCGGACGGTGCGGCGGTGGAGCGGGTGCTGCCATTCGGGGACGATCGCGCGCAGCGGGCCGAGGACAAAGGCGCGCTGTTCGATGGCGGGGTGGGGGATGGTCAGCGCGCTGTCGGACCAAATGCCGCCCGACCAGAGAAGAATATCGAGGTCGAGAGTTCGCGCGCTCCAGCGCTGTCCGGTGCGGCGACCGAAGGCGGTTTCGATCGCGTGCAGCCTATCGAGCATTTCGGGCGGGCTCAGCGTCGATGCGACCAGGGCGACCGCATTGGCATAGCGGCGGCGCGAGGGACCGAGCGGGTCGCTGGCGATGATTGGGCTGGCATCGACGGCTTCGATGTCGTCGCTTTCCAGCGCCGCGAGCGCCGCGAGCAGAACGGCGCGCGGATCGCCGAAACGGGCGTGGCGCCGGTTCGACCCAAGCCCGATGGCGTACAGAGGAAGCGGCATTGCGTTGCTCATGGCCCCGCGCCTATCGCAGATGCGTGGAAATTGACAGCCCGTTGCCCGGAACCGAGCCACCGCGCGATTGTGCGCGCTGCCCGCGGCTCGTCGCCTTTCGGCAAGAATGTCAGGCCGAGCATCCCCATTGGTGGAACGCTCCGGTATATGCCTTCGGCGATCCCGACGCGTGGCTCGCCTTTGCCGGGTTGGCGCCGGGCAAGCATGGGGCGAACCGGACGGGGCGGCCGTTCACAGGCGATTATGCGGGTGACCTGCTGTTCGCCACGCTCGCCGCGTTCGGGCTGAGCAAAGGGCAATATGACGCGCGGATCGACGACGGGCTGACGCTCGACGGCGCAATCATCATCAACAGCGTCAAATGCCTGCCGCCGCAGAACAAGCCCACCCCCGCGGAGATCGCGAGTTGTCGACCGTTTTTTGAGCAACAACTTTCCGGATTGCCGCAGGCCCGCGTGATTGTCGCGCTTGGGCGGATCGCGCATAATGCCGTGCTGAGGGCCGCTGGCGCGCGACTGGCGGCGCATCCGTTTGGGCACGGGGCCGTTCATCTGCTCGGGGACGGGCGGCGCTTGGTCGATAGCTATCATTGCTCGCGGTACAACACGAACACCGGTCGGTTGACGCCGGAGATGTTCGCGGACGTCTTTCGCACGGCACTGGCGCTGCGCGATCAGACCAGTGGGCCGAATTCCTCGACCAAACTGCGGTAAAGGATGCGTTTGAACGGCACGATCAGTTTTTCGATCTCGTTCAGTTCGGCCCATTTCCAGGCACGAAATTCCTGGTGCTTGGTGGCGATGTTGACGTCGCTATCCTCGCCCATGAAGCGCATCAGGAACCAGTGCTGGCGCTGGCCGCGATACTTGCCGCCCCACATCTTGCCGATCAGAGTGTCGGGCAGATCATAGAAATATTCCTCGCGGCTGCGCGCGATGATCTCGACCAGCCCGCCGTGAACACCGGTTTCCTCGCCGAGTTCGCGAATCGCGGCTTCCTCGGCATCTTCGCCGGGGTCTATCCCGCCTTGCGGCATCTGCCACGCTTCGCTGGAGGTATCGAGCCGCTGACCGACGAATACCTGCCCATCGCGGTTGGCGAGCATGACGCCGGCGCAAGGGCGATAGGGAAGCGTGCTGGGATCGATCATGCGGTCCCGCTAGCTTCGGCGACGATCGCTTTCAAGAGGGTCAAAGCGCCGCGGATATCGTCTTTCGCACTCGGGATGCCTTGCGCGAGATTGATGTAGCCATGGATGCTCCCCGCCGCTTCGCGATAAGTCGTTGGCACCCCCGCCTCGATCAACTTGGCGGCGTAGGCGCGGCCCTGATCGCGCAGTGGATCGAGACCGGCTGTGGTGAGCAATGTTGGCGGCAGGCCCGCGGCGGGGAAATCGAGCGGCGAGGCGCGATAGTCGGCGGAATCGGCGGCATAATGATTGCCGAAATATGTCATGCTGCCAGTCGTTAGCAGATGGCCTTCGCCGAAATCCCGATAGCTTTGCCAGTCGTCGTGCGTCGTGACGGCAGGGTAGATCGGATACATCGCGATGACCGGCTTCGACGCCGGTTTGTCGCGGAGCGTCAGGGCGGTTGCGATAGTGAGGTTGCCGCCAGCGCTTTCGCCCGACAGGACCAGTCCGGTGCAAGGAAAATGATCGGCAATCCAGCGCGTCGCGGCTTCGCAATCATCGGGCGCGGCGGGGAAGGGGTGTTCGGGCGCGAGGCGATAGTCGACCGCGATCACCGGCATATCGAGCAGGCGCGCGGCTTCGGCGCAATAGGCATCATGGGTGTCGAGATCGCCGATGACCCAGCCGCCGCCGTGATAGAAGACCATCACGGGTCCGGGTTCGCGGTCCGGACGATTGTCATAGACGCGGATTGCGATGTCGCCTGCTGGCCCCGGGATCATCCGATCCTCGACCTGCGCAATTTCGCCGCGCGGTGCGTCGGCCATTTGGGCCATCATACGGAACATCTCGCGCGCCGCCTCAGGCGGCAGCTCGTCCATCTTGGGGCCTTCCTGCGCGTTGAGGAACGCCAGGAACATCGCCACGTCGGGGCGTGTATAATGGGTGGTGCCGTCGGTCATCCTGCTGATCCCCTCGTTCCGCTTGTGCGGCCTGTCGTTCGCGCAGCTATTCGGCATCGCGGCGGATAATTCAATGGCAATTGGCAACCCATTCGCGCGTTTGAAGTTTGCAGCGCACAATTTTTTCTGAATTGCGGCATCGCGCCCACAGGCCTAGGCCAGCGTCACAGGTTCGCAAGATTCAAGGCAGAAGATAAAATGGCGACAGCGGTAGTGGACGAAGCCGGCAAGCGGCAGTCCCCCCTTTCGGATGCAGTGGTAGTCAGGTTTGCAGGTGATAGCGGCGACGGGATGCAGCTGACCGGCGGTCAGTTCACCTTGTCGTCGGCGCTCGCGGGCAACGACTTTGCGACTTTCCCCGATTTCCCGGCCGAGATTCGCGCGCCGCAGGGCACCCTGTTTGGCGTGTCGGCATTCCAGATCAATTTTGGTTCCTCGGCGATCGATACCGCGGGCGATGCGCCCGACGTCCTCGTCGCGATGAACCCCGCGGCGCTCAAGACCAATGTGCCGTCGCTCAAACAGGGCGGGCTGATCATTGCTGACGAAGGCGAGTTCAACGACCGCAACCTCGCCAAGGCGAAATATGACGCCAACCCGCTCGACGACGGCAGCCTGGCGAAATGGCAGCTGCTCAAGCTGAACATCAGCCAGCTGACGATGGATGCGGTGAAGCCCTTTGGCCTTGGCAACAAGGAAGCGCTGCGCTGCAAGAATATGTGGACGCTGGGGCTGGCGCTCTGGATGTTCGACCGCGATCGTGCGCCGCTGGTCGATTGGCTGAATGCGAAGTTTGCCAAGGCACCCGATCTGGCCGCTGCCAATATTGCCGCACTTAACGCGGGCCATGCTTATGGCGAAACCGCCGAACTGGCTGGTCCGCTCAAGCAGCACCATGTCGATCCGGCGCCTGCCGCGCCCGGCCTCTACCGCACGCTGACCGGCGCCGAGGGCATCGCGCTCGGGTTGGTCGCGGGCGCGCAGCTTGCCAAGCTGCCGATGTTTTTCGGCGGTTATCCGATCACGCCCGCGTCGGCGATTCTGCACCACCTTTCGCGGCTCAAGGAATATGACGTCACGACCTTTCAGGCCGAGGACGAAATCGCCGCGATCTGTTCGGCGATCGGCGCCAGCTATGGCGGATCGCTCGGCGTCACTTCCTCGTCTGGCCCCGGCATCGCGCTGAAGGGCGAGGCGATGGGCCTCGCGATCATGACCGAATTGCCGCTCGTGATCGTCAATTCGCAGCGCGGCGGCCCCTCGACGGGCCTGCCGACCAAGACCGAACAGTCGGACCTGTATCAGGCGGTTTACGGCCGCAATGGCGACGCCCCGATGCCGGTGATTTCGGCACGCTCGCCCGGCGACGCATTTGATTGCGCAATCGAGGCGGTGCGCATCGCGGTGCAATATATGACCCCGGTGATCCTGCTGACGGACGGCTATATCGCCAATGCGGCCGAGCCGTGGGCAGTGCCTGACCTGACGACTTACGAGGCGTTCCCGGTCGAATTCCTGACCGAAGTGCCCGAAGGCGGGTTCAAGCCCTATGGCCGCGACGACAACCTCAAGCGTCCGTGGGTCAAGCCCGGCACCCCGGGCCTGTTGCACCGCATTGGCGGGATCGAGAAGGAAATCGACACCGGCCACATCAATTACGAGGCGTCGAACCATCAGGCGATGACCGACATCCGCAAGGCGAAGATCGACGGCATCAAGGTTCCCGATCAGATCGTCGAACTGGGCGCCGAGAGCGGCAAGCTCGCGGTCGTCGGCTGGGGCTCGACCTTTGGCCCGATCCATCAAGCAGTGCGCCGCAAGCGCGCCGAGGGTGCCGATGTCAGCCATATCCATATCCGCCACATCTGGCCGCTGCCCGCCAATCTGGGCGAATTGCTCAAAAGCTATGACAGGGTCATCATACCCGAAATGAACACCGGCCAATTGAAGACTGTGCTTCGCGATCAGTATCTGGTCGACGCCAAGCCGGTGAACAAGGTGTCGGGCCAGCCCTTCACGATTGCCGAAATCGAAGCCGCCATCGAGGAGGCACTAGCATGAACGAGATGACGACGATCGCCCGCACGACGACGCTCAAGGATTGGGAAACCGATCAAGAAGTGCGCTGGTGCCCTGGCTGCGGCGACTATGCGATTTTGAAGGCGGTGCAGCGCACAATGCCCGAAATCGGCACGGCGCCCGAAAACACCGTGTTCATCAGCGGTATCGGCTGCTCGTCGCGCTTCCCCTATTATATGGAAACCTATGGCTTTCACACGATCCACGGCCGCGCGCCGGCATTCGCGACGGGACTGAAGCTCGCCAATCCGAACCTCGACGTGTGGATCGTCACGGGCGATGGTGACGGGCTGTCGATCGGCGGCAATCACACGATGCACCTGATCCGCCGCAATCTCGATTGCCAGATCATGCTGTTCAACAACGAGATTTATGGCCTGACCAAGGGGCAATATTCGCCGACGAGCCGGGTTGGGACGACCAGCCCGTCGACCCCCTATGGCTCGGTCGATCGTCCGGCGCAGCCTGCCGCGTTTGCACTGGGCGCTGGATCGCGCTTCGTCGCGCGCGGGTTCGACGTCTCGAAGAAGCTGCCCGAGGTCTTGAAAGCAGCCCATGCGCACAAGGGCGCGGCGTTTATCGAGATTTTCCAGAACTGTATCGTCTATAACAAAGACGTATTCGAGGATTTCGCGGCGCCGAAGGGCGCCGAGGATCGCCAGCTCTGGCTCGAGAATGGCGAACCGATGCTCTACGCCAAAGGCACCAAGGGCATCGCGCTCGACGCGGAGGCGCTGCACCTCAAGACCGTCGATATCGTCGATGGCGACTGGCAGGCCGCGGGGGTGATCGTCCATGACGTCACCAACCGCAGCGTCGCGCATATGCTGGTCGAAATGCCGTTCGGCGAGTTCCCGATGGCGCTCGGCGTGCTGTACGATGATCCGCGTCCGACCTTTGAGGCCGACGTGTGGCGTCAGAACGCCGCGGCGCGTGAGGGCAAGACCGCTGATCTCCAGGGTCTGCTCAAAAAGGGGCAGACCTGGACGGTGACCGAAGGCGGACCCGAGCTCTAATCGGCGCGCGCTCGGCGTCTGCTGTCGGGGATTCGCACCGGTCCGCATAGCGCATTGCAAAGCGGACCGATCCGCGCCACGAAGCGGCGATGGACAATCTAACGCACAGCCTCGTCGGCGCGGTTCTCGGCCAGATGGGGCTGAAGAAAAAGACCGGGCTGGCGATCCCGACGCTGATTCTGGCGGCGAACCTGCCCGACATCGATGCTGCCTGTCTGGCGTGGCTCGACGGGGTCCAGCATCTGGGCTTTCGGCGTGGGATCACGCATGGTCCTATTGCGCTTGTCATTCTGCCGATTCTGCTGTGGGCGGCCATGCTTGCGTTCGATCGCTGGCAGACGAAGCGCGGCAAACGCCCGGCTGGACGGCTGCCGATCGACAAGGCCTGGCTGCTGGCGCTCGCCTATATCGGTTGCCTGAGCCACCCGGCGCTCGACTGGCTCAACAATTATGGCATTCGCCTGCTCGAACCCTTTTCGTCGCAATGGTTTTATGGCGACTCGATCTTCATCATCGACCTATGGATATGGATCGCGCTCGGCCTGTCGGTGTGGCTGTCGCTGCGCCGCGAGCGGAGCGGGGCGACGAACTGGCAGCGGCCCGCATGGGTCGGCTTCACCGCGGTTTGCGCCTATATTTTTGCCAACGGCCTGATCACCGGTGCTGCCGAACGGACGACCGCGAGTGCGCTGGCAGCAAGCGGTCACAGCAATGCGGTGGTTGTCGCCAGCCCGCCACCGTTTGCCTTCTGGCAACGCGACATCTTCTGGCGCACCGCAGACCGCTATGGGAGCGGTAGTTTTACGCCCGGCGTTGGCGGCAATCTCGACATCAGCGGCCAGCCGACGGGGATGGATGACCCGCGCCTGAAAACATGGCTGATGGGCGATCCAGATGCGCGCGCGTTCCTGTTCTGGGCGCGGATGCCCGTAGCGCAAAAGGATGGGGGCGCGATTCTGCTGCGTGATCAGCGTTTCATGCATCCGCTGTCGCAGGATCGTTTCCAGGTCCGGCTGACCGCACCCGACACGGCCACGCACGACGAATGACGGCGCCGAACATCCTGTGGTTCCGCCGCGATCTGCGACTGTCGGATCAGGCGGCGCTCGTCGCCGCTGCCGCCGCTGGGCCGGTGATTCCGGTGTTCATTCTGGACGACGATACGCCGAAGCATCGGCGGATGGGTGCGGCGTCGCGCTGGTGGCTGCACCACAGCCTCGCGAGCCTTGACGCCAGCCTGCGCGAGAAGGGTTCGCGATTGATCCTGCGGCGCGGGAAGTGTGAAGAGCAACTACCGTTGCTAGCAGAGGAAACTGGTGCGTCAGCGGTGCATTGCCTGCGCCACTACGAGCCATGGTGGCGAAACGCGGAGAAGGCGGTTGCGAAGCGGCTCGATTTGCAGTGCCATGATGGCAATTATTTGCTGCCGCCGGGATCGCTGACGACCGGGGGCGGCACGCCGTACAAGATCTACACGCCGTTCTGGCGGGCTTTGAAGGAGCATATGCCGCCACCGGGGCCATCGAGCCGTCCGCGCGAGATTGCGGCGCCTGACAAATGGCCCGCTTCGGACGTGCTGGATGACTGGGGGCTGTTGCCGACCAAGCCCGATTGGGCCACCGGCTTTGCCGCCGAATGGGAGCCGGGCGAGGCTGGCGCGCGCAAGCGGATCGCGGCGTTTGCCGATGAGGCGGCGGATTATGACCGCTGCCGCAACCTGCCGTCGCAGGAGGGCAGCTCGCGCCTGTCGCCGCATCTCCATTTCGGTGAAGTGTCACCCGCGACCATCTGGCACCGCACTGCCGATGCGGGGGGATCGGTCGATGTGTTTCTCGGCGAGATAGCGTGGCGCGATTATGCGCAGAACATCATCCTACAATTTCCCGACTATGGCGGACGCAGCGCGCGCGCGGCTTTCGACGACGATCTGCCTTGGCGTAGCGGCAGCGTGGCCGATGCCGATCTCGCGGCATGGCAGCAGGGTCGTACCGGCTATCCGATCGTCGACGCCGGGATGCGCCAGCTATGGGCGACGGGGTGGATGCATAACCGGGTGCGGATGATCGCCGCGAGCTTCCTGATCAAGCACCTGCTGATCGACTGGCGGCAGGGCGAGCAATGGTTCTGGGATACGTTGGTCGATGCGGACTACGCCTCCAATGCGGTCAACTGGCAGTGGGTGGCGGGCAGCGGGGTCGACAGCAACATGTTCCCGCGCATCATGGCGCCGCTCACGCAGTCGGAGAAGTTCGATGCTGCGGGCTATATTCGCCAATGGGTGCCAGAACTTGCTGAACTGATCGAACCCGCGATTCATGATCCCGAGAGCTTCGGGCAACGTCCGCGAGCCTATCCTGCGAAGATCATCGGCCACCGCGAAGCGCGCGAACGTGCGCTGGCTGCTTATGACGTCATGAAGGCGCACGGCAACTGATTGTCAGGCGCCGGACTTTGGGGCAGGAAGACGCTATGAACACGCATGTCAGCCCGCGTCGCGGCAAGCAATTGCTCCGCGCCGACCGCGCCTACCGCAGCGGCGGGGCGCTCGCGCGGCTGCTGGCGCTTGCGCCCGCGGGCATGTTCCACCGCTTGCTCGACCGGATCGACACTGGCCTCGCGCTGGGTACGATCGAGGCGCATACGCCCGACGGCAGCGTGCGACTGCTCGGCGGTCGCGGCAATGGCCCCGCCGCAGTCGTTCACCTGCACAGTTGGGCGGCGCTGGCGCGGCTCGCAATGTCGGGCTCGGTGGGATGGTATCGCGCTTGGGACGCGGGCGAGTGGACCTCGCCCGACCCGGTGCCGCTGTTCGACCTGTTCATGCGCAACGGCGAATCGCTCGGCGATGTCGCGCGCGCGCGCGGTCCGCTACGCTGGCTGAACAAGCTCGCCCACCTGCTGAACCACAACAACCGCAGCGGGGCGAAGCGTAATGTCCATGCCCATTATGATTTGGGCAATGATTTCTATCGCTTGTGGCTCGACCATGCGATGAATTATTCGAGCGCATTGTTCGCCGATCCGGGTCAATCGCTGGAGGAGGCGCAGACGGGCAAGGTCGATGCGATCCTCGACCGGCTCGATTTGCGATCCGGCAGCCGCTTGCTGGAAATCGGCTGCGGCTGGGGGGCGCTGGCGGAGCGCGCGGTCGAGCGGCACGATGTCATCTACACCGGCATCACGCTGTCGCCGTCGCAGGCCGAGATCGCCGACGCGCGGCTCGCGGCGGTCGATCTGTCGGGACGATCACGCATCGAGCTCTGTGACTATCGCGACGCGCAGGGGCCCTATGATGCGATTGCCAGCGTCGAGATGGTCGAAGCGGTCGGACAGGCCTATTGGCCCGCCTATCTCGATACCATTGCGCGCTTGTTGCGCCCCGGTGGCAAGGCGGCGATCCAATATATCCTGATCAACGATGCGCTGTTCGAACGCTATGCGGCCAGTAGCGACTTCATCCAGGCCTATATTTTTCCGGGCGGCTGCCTCATCTCTGAAAGTCGGTTCCGGGCGCTCGCGGAGGCGCGGGGGCTGGCGTGGCGCGATGTCCACCGGTTCGGCGAGGATTATGCCGAAACGCTGCGCCAGTGGCGCGAGCGCTTTGATGCGGCGGTTGCCGCCGACAAGTTGCCGTCGGGTTTTGACGACCGTTTCGTACGGCTCTGGCGTTACTATCTGCAATATTGCGAGGGCGGATTTCGCGGCGGCGGCATCGACGTTGCCCAAGTCACGCTTGAAAAAACAGCCTGAGAACAGGGGAGAGGAAGCCTATGCGACGATATCTGGCAGCGGCGCTTTTGTGCGCCGCGGCAGCGGGGTGCAATGCACCCAATGCCACCCAAACCACTGACACGCTGCCAAAGGATATGAATGTGCTGTTCTGGACCCAGGATCAACGCGATGCCGCTTTCCGCACGATGGAAACGGTCCCCAAGGTCGTCGTCAATACCGTCAAAGCGGGCGGCTCAGTCTATTCGTTGCCGCAGGGCGAGCCGCTCGACCTCGGCAGCGACGTCGACGCCTATATGGCGAAACAGCGCAACGCCGGGCTGATCATCGTTCAGGACGGCAAGATCCGACTGGAAAAATATGCGCTCGGCTATGGCGCCGCGGGCCGATGGACCAGCTTTTCGGTGGCGAAGAGCTTCACTTCGACCTTGGTCGGTGCAGCGGTCAAGGACGGCTATATCAAAAGCCTCGACGACAAGGTCACCGTCTATATCCCCGGGCTCAAGGGCTCGGCATATGACGATGTGTCGGTGCGCCAGTTGCTGACGATGACATCAGGGGTCAAATGGAACGAGGATTATACCGATCCCAAGTCCGACGTCGCGCAGTTCAACATGCAAAAGCCCGTTGCGGGGGAAGACATTACTGTCAGCTATATGAAGACTTTGCCGCGCGAAGCGCCTGCGGGCTCGAAGTGGGTGTACAAGACCGGTGAGACCAATTTGATCGGCGTGCTGGTGTCGAGCGCGACGGGCAAGACGTTGTCGCAATATCTGTCCGAAAAGGTCTGGAAGCCGTTTGGCATGGAGCAGGATGCGGTGTGGATGCTCGGCGCGACGGGGCACGAAATCAGCGGCTGCTGCATGTCGGCCAGCCTCAAGGATTATGCACGGTTCGGTCAGTTCATGCTGAACGGCGGCGTCGCGGGCGGTCAGAAGGTCGTTCCCGATGACTGGATGGCTGCGGCAACCACCAAACAGGCAGGGATCGACATCCCGGGGCGCGGCTATGGCTATCAGTGGTGGACGAATGACGACGGCAGCTTTGCGGCGCAAGGTATTTTTGGCCAGGGGATCTTCATCGATCCGAAGCGCAAGCTGGTGATAGCGTCCAACGGCAACTGGCCGACGGCGACCGACCCCGAGGGTGTCGGAGCGGCGCGCGAAGCGTTTTACAAGAGCGTGCAGACGGCGGTGGATAAGGTAGCGGCGAAGTAAAGCACGTCGCCCCCGCGAAGGCGGGGGCCGCTGGGGGTTTACGTAGCGATGCAGGAAAAGGCCGCTAACGGCCCCCGCCTGCGCGGGGGCAAGGGCTATGCGTCAGCGACCATAGCCGTTGCTCTTTGCGCCAACCAAACGGCGGCAAGTGGAACGGCAACGCCCAGCGCCATGATCCACCACGCATCGGCGAGGGTCACGGCGCGATAAAGTGCGGCGCCGATCACCGACCCCGCGACGATCCAGCCAGCGCCCGTGCCAGATGAAATGCGCATTGCGAGCCACCCCCCGGCAAAGGTGCCGATAAACCAGCCGACGATCAACGCGATGGTCGACCCGATCGGAATCAATATCTCACCGGTGTCGAGATCATATTCGGCGGGCGAAAGTTCGTTGCCGGCATATTGCGCCAGCCAGATCAGCCCGAACGCGGCGACGATGCCGATCGCCGTCGCGATCACCGATCGCAAAATATCCTTGGTCATTCCAGCGCCCTTGCAAACCCGTTTTGTCGGGCTGCCTTAGTGCCGGAAAACAAAGATGGCGTTAAGCCTTTTCCATGACCTTGGGCAAAGCGTGGAAGGCGGTGCTGTCGAAGCCGTCGACCATCAGCCCAGCGACAAACGCGCCGACTGCCGCAGGCTCCTTGATACTCTTTGCGTCTTCGCCGGGATAGGCGCGGGCGCGCATCTGGGTGCGGGTGCCGCCCGGATCGAGGATAGCGGTGCGGACGGTCGAAATATTGCGCATTTCGGCGCCGTAGCTGGTGACCAGCGTTTCGAACGCCGCTTTTGATGCGGCATAGGCGCCCCAATAGGCGCGCGGTTCGCGGGCAACGCCGCTCGACAGGGCGATCAGGCGGCCGTTCGCGGCGCGGCGGAGCAGCGGGTCGAAATTGGCGATCAAAGCCTGCTGCGCGATCAGGTTCAGCGTCAGCAGCTTGTTAAATTCCTTGCCGTCGATCGCCGCGACCGGGGTCAGCGTGCCGAGCATCGCGGCGTTGAGCACGAGCATGTCGAGTTGTTGCCAGCGTTCGGCCATTGCGCTCGCGAGGCGCGCGATGCTGTCGCCGTCGGTCAGGTCGAGCGGCGCGATGGTCGCGGCGCCGCCCGCTTCATGGATGCGATCTTCAAGCGCTTCGAGGCCGCCCGCGGTGCGCGCGGTGATCACGACGTGCGCTCCGCGCGCCGCCAGCGCTTCGGCTATCGCCTCGCCGATGCCACGGCTCGCCCCGGTGACGAGTGCAACCTGGCCCGCCAGTTCTTCAGTCTTGATAGTCATGGTGTCAGACAACCCGTTCGGCAAGCAGCGAAAATTGATCTTCCAGACCATGTTCATCGAAATCGGTGAGCGTGGTCGGATAGTCGCCGGTAAAGCAGGCATCACAATATTGCGGCGCGTCGTCGCTGCGCTTCGCTTCGCCCAGCGCACGATAGAGGCCGTCGATCGTGACGAACGACAGGCTGTCGGCGTTGATGAAATTTGCCATCTGACCGACGGTCATCTGCGCGGCGAGCAGCTTGGCGCGTTCGGGGGTATCGACGCCATAGAAGCAGCTGTGCTGCGTCGGCGGGCTGGCGATGCGCATATGGACCTCGGCGGCACCGGCGTCGCGCATCATCTGGACGATTTTCAGACTAGTGGTGCCGCGCACGATCGAATCGTCGATCAGCACGACGCGTTTGCCCGCGATCAGGGCGCGGTTGGCGTTGTGCTTCAGCTTGACGCCCAGATGGCGAACCTTGTCGCCCGGCTGGATGAAGGTGCGGCCGACATAATGCGAGCGGATGATCCCGAGTTCGAACGGGATGCCCGATTCCTGCGCGTAACCGATCGCAGCGGGGGTTCCCGAATCGGGCACCGGAATGATCAGGTCGGCGTCGACCGGATTTTCGCGTGCCAGCTCGGCACCGATGGCCTTGCGCACCGAATAGACGCTGGTGCCGTCGACGATCGAATCGGGGCGCGAGAAATAGACATATTCGAAGATGCAGGGGCGCGCCGATTGCGAGGCGAAGGGGCGGTGCGAGGTCAGCTGGCCATCGCGGATGATGACAAGTTCGCCGGGTTCGACCGAACGGACAAACTCAGCGCCGACCACGTCAAGGGCGACGGTTTCCGACGCCAGGATATGCGCGTCGCTCAGCTTGCCGATCACGAGCGGGCGGATGCCGAGCGGATCGCGGCAACCGATCATGCCCTCGGCGGTCAGGCAGATGAGCGAATAGGCGCCCTCGACCTGCTTTAACGCGTCGATGAAACGGTCGATCAGCGAGCGATAGCTCGACGTCGCGACGAGGTGAATGATGACCTCGGTATCGCTGGTGGATTGAAAGATCGAACCGCGACGGACCAGCACCTTCTTCAGCGCGGTCGCGTTGGAAATATTGCCGTTATGCGCCACCGCAAAGCCGCCAGTGGACAGATCAGCAAACAGCGGTTGGACGTTGCGGAGCGCCGTTTCGCCGGTCGTCGAATAGCGGACATGGCCGACCGACGACCCACCCTGCAACTGGCGCATGATCTCGTCGCGGTCGAAATTGCCGGCGACATGACCCATGGCGCGGTGGGTGTGGAATTCCTTGCCGTCAAAGGCGGTGATGCCTGCGGCTTCCTGTCCGCGGTGCTGCAGGGCGTGAAGGCCGAGCGCGACAACCGCGGCGGCGCTGTCGGTGCCATGAATACCAAAGACGCCGCACTCCTCGCGGAGTTTGTCGTCGTCGAAAGGGTTTGTGGTGAGCATGATGGTCCAGCAGCGAGGGCAGTGACTGGCGCGCATATAGGGACGGTAATCCCAAATGTCGCCCCCCATATTCACGATATTGTCATCACGCGCGCCAACGACGGGATGACAGGGGTCTGACTTCTGCTCTAAAGCGCAGATCATGGACCAACAGCGCGACACGACCGACCGATTTGACCCGCGTTTTGACGCCGCCGGTTTGGTGACGGCCATCGTCACCGATGCCGACACGGGCGTGCTGCTGATGGTCGCGCATATGAACGCCGAGGCGATCGAGCGGACGCAGACGACGGGGCAGGCGCATTTCTGGTCGCGATCGCGGTCGGCGTTGTGGCGCAAGGGCGAGACGTCGGGCAATGGGCTGACGCTGGTCGAGATGCGCGTCGACTGCGATCAGGACGCGCTGTTGTTGCGGGTGACGCCCGCGGGTCCGGCTTGCCACACCGGGCGGAAGAGCTGTTTTTATCGCCGTGTCGAGACCGATGGCAGCCTGACCTTTCTGACCGACGATGCGCACGGCTAGCGCCGCCCTGGCGCTCGCGGTGCTGCTGCTGGCGGGGTGCGATCGCCCCACGTCCAGCGAAACGTCCGGCGAAAGCGGGCAGGGAATCGACGCCGACAATCCGCTCGAACAGGCGGCGCGGGAACGCGGCGTCGTCCGGCCCGACGCTGCGACACCCGTCGGAGTGTTCGAACGCACCCACGATCTTGGCCGTGATGCCATGTGTGTCGTCCCCGACGGCGCCGGCCAATGGCGCTTTGCGGTCACGGCAGCGTATGGCTCGGCGCTGTCTTGCAACGCGAGCGGAACGATGATCCGCGACGGCGATGGCTGGCGGCTCCGCTTTGCCGGTGTCGACGGCTGCGAAGCGGTGGTGCAAGAGCATGAGGACGAGCTTCGCCTGCCCGGCAGCCTCCCTCCGCAATGCGACCGCCTGTGTCCCGCTCGGGCCTCACTGTCGGGTTTGCGACTGCCACGCGCCAGTTGGTCGGCCGACGATGCGCGGGGCTTGCAGATCCGCGATGGACAGGGCAATATGCAACAACCTTGCGGGGTGTGAGCTAGCTCGAAGCTCCTCGATTTGCTGGTCTTGACGTTCACGTCAACGGAAACTAGTTTCAGTCGCATGACCGAACCATATGGCCACGCCCATATCGATACGCCCGATCACCTTGGGCGCGAACAATTCAGCATCACCGACTTGTCGACCGAGTTCGGCGTGACCGCGCGGGCGCTGCGTTTTTATGAGGATGAAGGGCTGATCAGCCCGTCGCGCAAGGGATTGTCGCGCATCTATTCAAAACGCGACCGCGCGCGACTGGCGTGGATTCTGCGCGCGAAGAGGACGGGTTTCAGCCTTGCCGATATTCGCGAGATGATCGACCTTTACGACGTCGGCGACGGCCGCAAGACGCAGCGCCAGGTCACGATCGAGAAATGCGAACAGCGTATCGGCTTGTTGCGGCGTCAGCGCGACGATATTGATAGCGCTGTCGAGGAATTGTCGCGGTTCATCGATATGGTGAAGAAAGTCGACGCCGGCCAAAAGGTCGGTTGAGCCTCTCCCCAGGCAAGTGACATTGTAGAGCCGATTTTCAGAAGGATTTCCCATGCCCGTCTATCGCGCCCCCGTGCAAGACAGCCTTTTCCTCCTCAACGATGTGCTGGGGGTCGATCGCTATGCCAACCTGCCCGGTTTCGCCAATGCGACCCCCGACATGATCGAGGCGGTGCTGACCGAAGCTGGAAAGTTTTGCGAGGAAGTCCTGTTCCCGATCAACCAGTCGGGCGATCTGGAAGGGTGTACGCGCCACGACGACGGATCGGTGACGACCCCCACGGGCTTCAAGGATGCCTATAAAGCCTATTGCGACGCCGGATGGACGCTGCTGACCCAGCCCGAAGAATTCGGCGGTCAGGGGTTGCCCCATGTTGTCGGTTTCCCGGTCGAGGAATATCGCATGGCCGCGAACCAGGCCTTCGCCATGTATCCGGGGCTGACCCAGGCCGCGGTCGCGGCGATTCTCGTCAAGGGCTCGGACGAGCAAAAGGCGCTCTATGCGCCCAAGATGATTTCGGGCGAATGGGGCGGGACGATGAACCTGACCGAGCCGCATTGCGGCACTGACCTCGGCCTGATCCGCACCCGCGCGGTCCCGAACGGCGATGGCAGTTATGACGTCACGGGCACGAAGATTTTCATCTCGTCGGGCGAGCATGACCTGACCGAGAACATCATCCATCTGGTGCTGGCCAAAACCCCCGACGCGCCCGACAGCGTCAAGGGCATCTCGCTGTTCATCGTGCCGAAGTTTCTCGTGGGCGAAGACGGCTCGCTCGGTGAGCATAATGCGCTGCAATGCGGGTCGATCGAGCACAAGATGGGCATCCACGCCAATTCGACCTGCGTGATGAATTACGACGGCGCCAAAGGCTGGATGGTCGGCGAGGAAAACAAAGGCCTCGCCGCGATGTTTGTGATGATGAACGCCGCGCGGCTTGGCGTCGGCATTCAGGGGCTGGGGCAGGCCGACATCGCGTTCCAGAACGCTGTCCGCTATGCGCAGGACCGCCGTCAGGGCCGCGCGCTGACCGGTCCAGCCGACCCGCAGGAAAAGGCCGACCCGCTGTTCGTTCATCCCGATGTGCGCCGCATGCTGATGGACGCCAAGGCCACCGTCGAAGGGCTTCGCGCGCTCTGCCTGTGGGGCGCGTTGCAGGTCGATCTGGCGCATGTCGCCGAGACCGAGGAAGAACGCCAGCAAGCCGACGACCTCGTCAGCCTGCTTACCCCCGTGATCAAGGGCTATGGCACCGACAAGGGCTATGACGTCGCGACCAACGCGCAGCAGGTGTTCGGCGGCCACGGCTACATCGAAGAATGGGGCATGAGCCAATATGTCCGCGATGCCCGCATCACAATGATCTATGAAGGCGCGAACGGCGTTCAGGCGATGGATCTGGTCGGTCGCAAGCTGGCGCAGAATGGCGGTCGCGCGATCCAGGCGTTCTTTGCGATCATCGACGCCGAATGCGGTCGCGCCAAGGACAATGAAGCACTGGCCGACTTCGCCGGGCGGCTCGAAAAAGCGAATTCTGAGCTCAAGGCTGCGACGATGTGGTTCATGCAGAACGGCATGGCGAACCCGAACAATATCGGCGCCGGCGCGCATCATTATATGCACATCATGGGGATCGTCGCGCTGGGATCGATGTGGCTGATGATGGCCGAAGCGGCGCAAAAAGCGCTCGCCGAAGGGCGCGGCAACAAGGCGTTCCTCGAAGCCAAGCTGGTCACCGCGCGTCATTTTGGCGAACGTTTCCTGCCCGACGCCGGATCGCTGCGCCGCAAGATCGAGGCGGGCAGCGAAGCGATGATGGCTTTGACCCCGGAACAATTTTACGCCGCCTGATCGCGCCCGATGGAACGATCGCCGCCGCCATGCGTGGCGTCGGCGATGAGCGACCCCGAACGCCTGCAGACCTTGTCCCCCATCGTCGTCGAAGGGCGCAATTGCTGGCGCATCGAACGCGCCAACAAAGCCCGAATGATCGTCGATGCAGCCGATTATTATGCGCTGCTCGAACGGTTGATGGCGGGCGCCAAGGAACGCATCCTGCTGATCGGTTGGGATTTCGATCCGCGCATTCCGTTGATCCCCGACGAACAGGGGAAAGGCGAATCGCTTGGCCATTACCTGCTCCGCCTCGCGAAAGACCAACCGAAGCGCGATATCGATATTTTGCGCTGGAACTTCGGCGGGCTGAAACATCTGTTCGTGCCGTCAATCGTCGCGATGGTCTTGCGCTGGAAAATGACGAAATCGATCAGCTTCCGGCTCGACAGCGCGCATCCGATCGGGTGCAGCCACCACCAAAAAGTCGCGGTGTTCGACGATCATCTGGCGGTGTGCGGCGGCATCGATGTCAGCTCGACGCGGTGGGACACACGCGATCATGTCGACGATGATCCGCGCCGCACCGGCCCCAATGGCAAACGCTATATGCCATGGCACGATTCGACGATGATCTTGTCGGGACCGATCGGAACCGCGCTGGCCGAATTGGGGAATGAGCGTTGGCAGCGCGCGACGAACAAGCCGCTGCGCGACCTGAGTGGTGCGGGCGAGAACTGGCCCGATGACCTGAAAGCCGATTTCACGAACGTCGATGTCGCCATCTCACGCACCAGCGCCGAATATGATGGCCGCGACGAAGTGCGCGAGAATGAGCGGCTCTATCTCGACATGATCGCCGGGGCGCGGCGCTTCATCTATTTTGAGAATCAATATTTCACGAGCGGCGCGATTGCGGCGGCGATTGCCGCACGGCTCGATGAAGACGATCCCCCCGAATTTGTGATGGTGATGCCCAAAACCGCCGATGGGTGGCTGGAACAGATGGCGATGGACGCCGCGCGCGTGCAACTGGTCCGCTCGATTGCCAAATCGCGGCATGGCGACCGGCTGAAAGTCTATGTGCCGCACACCAAGGGCGGCGACCCCATCTATGTCCACGCCAAGACTGCGATCGTCGATGACCGCTTGCTGCGCATCGGGTCGTCGAACCTCAACAACCGGTCGATGGGGCTCGACAGCGAATGCGACGTGACGATCGATGCCGCGCTGGCCGCGAACAAGGGCGTCGAGCCGGTCATCGCGCGGCTGCGCGAGTCGCTGATCGCCGAGCACCTTGGGGTTGCGGAGATAGATGTTGCAGCATCGTTCCAGCGCACCGGATCACTGATCGATACGATTGAGGCTCTGCGCGGTGACGGTCGATCGCTCGAACTGCTCGACCTCGTGCCTCCCGGCCCGCTCGATGAATTTATCGCCGATAACGAAGTACTCGATCCAACCAGCCCCGACGCGATGTTCGAAGGGTTTGCCGAGCGCGGCTTGAAAAAGAGCTGGCACCAAGGGAAGAACTGGATGAAACGGCATCGGCCTTTCCGGCGTAAATCGACCTGAACTTCGCTCGACACAAACGGAAATGGGGCGGGTTCAGTCCGCCAAGGACAAAATCTGCTTCGCCTGTTTCAGGTGTGGGGCGTCGACCATTTTGCCATCGACCTGCAGCACCCCAACCCCCGGATTGGCGGCGAAAGCATCGACGATCGCCTGCGCGCGCGATACTTCGTCCGCGCTCGGTGTGAAGGCTTCGTTGATCGGTTCTACCTGGGACGGATGGATCGCCATCATCCCGGTAAAGCCATCTCGCCGGGCGCGGGCGGCGTAGGCGGCGAGCCCCGCCTCGTCCTTGATTGCCGGGAACACCGTGTCGATCGCGGCCACGCCCGCGGCATGCGCCGCAAACAACGTTAGCGCACGGGCGACGTCATAGGGCGCGGTGTAGCTACCGTCAGTCTCCCGGCTTGTCGTCGCGCCAATCGCGGCGGGTAGGTCTTCGGCGCCCCATGTCAGCCCAAGCAGACGGTCCTTCGCCTCGCGGTAGCTGCCGAGGGTGAAGATAGCCGCCGCCGTCTCGGTCGCGATCGGCAGGATGGGGGGCAGCGATGCGTCGGGCGCGCCTTCGCTCTGCAAAATCAGGTCGAGTTGCGCAATGCTCGGCGCGCCCTCGGCCTTGGGCAACATGATCGCATCGGGCCGGGCCGTGATGATGGCGGCGACATCGGCGGCGGTCATATGCCCGTCGAGCGGGTTAACGCGCACCAGCGTGATGACTTCGCGCGCCCCGGCCAGATAGTCGGCAATCGCGTGCCGCGCAGCGTCCTTGTTTGCGAGCGACACCGAATCCTCGAGATCGAGGATGATCGCGTCGGCGCCCGATGCGGCGGCCTTGGCAAAGCGTTCGGGGCGGTCGCCGGGGACGAAGAGGAGGGAACGTAGTCGCATGCGCTTACCTATGCCGTTCGCGTCGAGCGAAGTCGAGACATGTGCGGGGCAAAGGGTTCTCGACTTCGCTCGAACCGAACGGGTTTCTATGGTTTCCGTTGAACCAGCGTAGAACGCTCGCACTGGCAGACAAGTTCATCGCGCTGGTTGATGCAGCGGTGGAGAAAGGTGACGATCCCGGCATTGGGCCGCGATTTCGATTCCTTCAGCCCGATGACTTCGCTCTCCGCGCGCAGCGTATCGCCGATGAACACGGGCTTGGGCATCACCAGCTTGTCATAGCCGAGGTTGGCGACGAGCGTCCCCAGCGTCGTGTCGCCGACCGACAGCCCGACCATCAGGCTGAAGGTGAAAGTGCCGTTGACGAGGATCTGGCCGAATTCCGACGCCTTCGCCGCCTCGATGTCGAGGTGAAGCGGCTGCGGATTGTGCGTCATCACCGTGAACAGCAGATTGTCGGTCTCGGTCACGGTGCGGCGAATGTCGTGGGTCAGCGTGTCGCCGATCTGCCATTCGTCGAAATATTTGCCGGCCATCGCTTCTCTCCAAAATACGTCATGCTGAACTTGTTTCAGCATCCATGGCCTGTTCTCTCGTCTGGCGCTGCGTCTATTGTGACGCCCGGCCATGGACCCTGAAACAAGTTCAAGGTGACGAAGAACAGGGACTATTCGCTCGCGGCCTCAATCCGGACCAGCAACGCCTCAACCTGCACCTGCGCACCCGCGGTCGCATTAAGCTCGGCCACCACGCCGTCGAATGGCGCGGTCAGGCTATGCTCCATCTTCATCGCCTCAAGGGTGAGCAGCTTCTGGCCTTTGGTCACCGTGTCACCCGCGGCGACCTCGACCGCTATGACCTTGCCGGGCATGGGGGAAAGGATGGCGCCGTCGCCCGCGGCTCCGCCAGCGCCGCCCTCGGCGCGCCAAGGGGTGAGTTGCCACACGGATCCGCCCTCGGCGACGAGCATCGCAGGTGCAGGTTCGTCGGTACCGGGGCCGTGTAGGTCGATCTCGACACGCTTTCCATCGAGCAGAAAGGCTGCAGAGCGCACGTCGGGTGCGTTAAGACGGAAACCCGCGTGCAGCGAGCGCGGGACGATCGCCATCGCGGCGTTGGTGAGGGCTTCGATCGTGGGATTGGGCTCTTCGGTCATCGCATCGCCATCGCGGCCGATGAGCCCGGTATCGACGGTGCCTGCGACGAAATCGGGATGGGCGAGCGCGTTGATCAGGAAGGCAGAATTGGTCTTCACCGGCCAGATCGCGCTGTCCTCCAGCATCTCCGACAGCATGGCGCGCGCTTCTTCGCGATCGTCGCCATAAGCGATGACCTTGGCAATCATCGGGTCATAGAAGGGCGAGACTTCGGCGCCTTCATAGACGCCGGTGTCGACGCGGCCAAGGTGCTCGGGAAGCTGGAACAGTTCGAGCGTTCCGATCGACGGCAGAAAGCCCTTCGCTGGATCTTCGGCATAAAGCCGCGCCTCCATCGCCCAGCCATTAATCGACAGCTCATCCTGCCGCAGCGGCAACACCTCACCGCTCGCGACCCGCAGCTGCCATTCGACCAGATCGACGCCGGTGATTTCCTCGGTCACCGGATGCTCGACCTGCAACCGCGTGTTCATTTCCATGAACCAGATGCGGTCGGCGCGCAGGCCTTCGCTGGCGTCGGCGATGAATTCGATCGTTCCGGCGCCGACATAATCGACCGCCTGCGCCGCACGCACCGCGGCGGCGCACAGCGCTTCGCGGGTGAACTCGTCCATGCCGGGGGCGGGGGCTTCCTCGATCACCTTCTGGTGGCGGCGTTGCAGCGAGCAGTCGCGCTCGAACAAATGGACGACATTGCCGTGGGTGTCGCCAAACACCTGCACCTCGATATGGCGCGGGGTCAGGATATATTTTTCGATCAGCACATGGTCGTTGCCGAACGAGGCGGCGGCCTCACGCTGGCACGAGGCGAGCGCGTCGATGAAATCGGCCGCGGCATCGACTTTGCGCATCCCCTTGCCCCCGCCGCCCGCGACCGCCTTGATGAGGACGGGATAGCCGATTTCGGCGGCGCGCTCGGCAAGGAAGGCGGGGTCTTGATTTTCGCCCATATAGCCGGGGGTTACGGGTACGCCCGCCTCAGCCATCAACTTCTTGGCAGCATCCTTCAGCCCCATCGCGGTGATCGACGAGGGGTTGGGACCAACCCAAATCAGCCCGGCGTCGATGACGGCCTGTGCGAACGCAGCGTTCTCCGACAGGAAGCCGTAGCCCGGATGAATCGCCTCGGCGCCGGTGGCTTTGGCGGCGGCAATGATTTTCTCGCCGACCAGATAGGATTCGCGCGCGGGCGACGGGCCGATATGCACTGCCTTGTCGGCTTGGCGCAAATGCAGCGCCTTGGCGTCGGCGTCGGAATAGACCGCAACGGTGCGAATGCCCATCTCGCGCGCAGTGCGGATGATGCGGCAGGCGATCTCGCCGCGATTGGCGATGAGGAGGGACTTGATCATGGATGAGGTTCCGGGAAGTCGTGACGGGAATGGAGGGCGTCAAGCAGCGGTTTGATGTCGTTCACGAACCCGCCGTCGGAGAAGACGAGTGCGGGAAGATTCTGGTTCGCCTCGCCGATAGCCTCGACGACCAGCGGGCGCGGGCGCGACCAGGGCACACGGATTACTTCGAGGTTGGCGGTGCGATCGGGAAACATCGCAAGCAAGCCTTCGATCAGGATGCAATCACGGCAATAGAAGGTCGAACCCGGAAAAGCCGGATCATCGAACGCGCGCTCGAGAATGAACAGACGATCGGGTTTGCCGCTCACCGCCATCACATCCTGAACACGCCGAAGCCGCGGTCTTCGACCGGGGCATTCAGCGTTGCGGCGAAGGCTAGCCCGAGCACGTCGCGAGTCTGTGCGGGGTCGATGATGCCGTCGTCCCACAGGCGCGCGGTCGCGTGGTACGGATTGCCCTCATCCTCATATTTCTGGCGGATCGGCGCCTTGAAGGCTTCGGCCTCTTCGGGCGTCCATTTGTCGGCGTCGCGGTGAACGGTCGCCAGCACCGACGCCGCCTGTTCGCCGCCCATCACGCTGATCCGCGCATTGGGCCAGGTGAACAGGAAACGCGGTGAGTAAGCGCGGCCGCACATGCCGTAATTGCCTGCACCGAAACTGCCGCCGATCAGCACGGTGACCTTCGGCACAGTCGCGGTCGCGACCGCGGTCACCAGCTTGGCGCCATGCTTGGCGATGCCCTCGGCTTCATATTTGCCGCCGACCATGAAGCCGCTGATGTTCTGGAGGAAGAGCAGGGGGATGCGGCGTTGCTGCGCCAGTTCGATGAAATGGGCGCCCTTGACCGCGCTTTCGCTGAACAGCACGCCATTGTTGGCGAGGATTGCGACGGGAATGCCCCAGATATGCGCGAAGCCGCATACCAGCGTGCTGCCGTAGTTCGCTTTGAATTCATGAAACTCGCTGGCATCGACGATGCGCGCAATCGCTTCGTGGACGTCATAGGGCGCGCGGACGTCGTCGGGGACGACGCCGTAGAGTTGCTCGGGATCATATTTGGGCTGGCGCGGGTCTTTCAGCGCGACCTCGAAGCCGGTGTCAGCACCCAGATGGCTGACAATATCGCGCACGATGGTCAGCGCGTGTTCGTCATTCTCCGCCAGATGATCGACGACGCCCGACTTGCGCGCATGCAGATCGCCGCCGCCCAGATCCTCGGCGCTGATCTCTTCGCCCGTCGCGGCTTTGACCAGCGGGGGACCGGCGAGGAAGATCGTGCCCTGATTGCGCACGATGACGGTTTCGTCGCTCATCGCGGGGACATAGGCGCCGCCGGCGGTGCAACTGCCCATCACACACGCTATCTGCGGGATACGGCGGGCTGACATATTGGCCTGGTTGAAAAAGATACGTCCGAAATGGTCGCGGTCGGGGAAGACCTGATCCTGATGCGGCAGGTTCGCGCCGCCGCTGTCGACGAGATAGATGCACGGCAGGCGGTTCTCGAGCGCGATTTCTTGCGCACGCAGATGCTTTTTGACGGTCAGCGGATAATAGGTACCGCCCTTCACCGTCGCGTCGTTGCACACGATCATGCACTGGCGTCCCGACACGCGCCCGATGCCGCAGATCAGCCCCGCGCCGGGGACTTCGCCGTCGTAGAGGTCGTTCGCGGCAAGCTGGCCAATTTCGAGAAAGGGCGAACCCGGATCGAGCAGCCGCTCGACGCGCTCGCGCGGCAGCAATTTGCCGCGGCTCGTATGCCGTTCACGCGACTTTTCGTTGCCGCCGAGCGCCGCTTCGGCGACGCGCGCCCACAGCTCGTCCTTCAGCGCGCGGTTGTGCGCGGCGCGGGTGCGAAATTCATCGCTGTCGGGATCGACATTGGTGCCAAGAACCGGTGCGCTCACTGTAAAGTCTCTCCCCGCTTTTCGTCCGGATCGCCCGGTTTATCTTTCAGGATCAGGTAACGATAGACGCCGATCGCATTGATGATCAGCAGCGCGATATTCTGCCACCCGATACCCTCGCTGTCGGGCTGCAGAAAGCCCCACGCGATCAGCGCGATGCTGCTGGTGACAAAGATGACAAAGGCCCAGCCGGTGCGGCGGCGACCAAGGTTGAGCGAAACGATCAACGCCGCCAGCGTCGAGGCGCCCGCGCCATAATATTGCAGGGCGGTGAGTAGCGTGTCGTTCACGCCGCCGCGCCCAAGATCGCGAACACGCCTGATGCGGTCAGGATCGGCCAGCCGATGTGCCGCCCGCGGGTATAGACGGCGTCGAACAACCCCACCGCGGTCCATACCCCACCGACCAGCAGGATCAGACCGCGCGGCGTGCCGGGCCAGATAACGGTCGCAGCCGACACGAGCATCAGCAATGACATCGCATGCCAGGCAAAGCGAAACACCTTGCGCGCCAGATCGACCGCCATGATCCCCTGATCGAGCGCGAGCAGCGGCTGGATCAACCGCTTTTCGCCCAGCGCGCCATGCACCAAGGCCGTCGTCGCCATGAAGGCGGCCGACAGCGAGAGCCAGATCACGCCCCGGCGCCGATCAGTTCGCGGCCGATCAACATGCGGCGGATCTCGTTTGTCCCCGCGCCGATGTCGAGCAGCTTGGCATCGCGCCAGTAACGTTCGACGGGCCAGTCCTTGGTATAGCCTGCGCCGCCGAGCGCCTGGATCGCTTCGCCCGCGACCTTCACCGCGCTTTCGCTGGCGAGCAAAATGCAGCCCGCAGCATCGAAGCGCGTCGTTTGCCCCGCGTCACACGCCTTGGCGACGTTATAGACGTAGGATCGCGCCGACTGGAGCGCGACATACATGTCGGCAACTTTCGCCTGCATCAGCTGGAACGAACCGATCGGCTTACCGAACTGCTTGCGATCACGGACATAGGGAATGACCGTATCGAGGCAGGCCTGCATGATACCGAGCTGAAGCCCGGCGAGCACGACGCGCTCATAATCGAGGCCCGACATCAGCACGCCTACGCCGCCATTCTCCGGCCCCATGACCTGCTCTTCGGACACTTCGCAGTCGTTGAAAACGAGCTCGGCGGTTGGTGAGCCGCGCATCCCGACCTTGTCGATTTTCTGTCCGATACTGAACCCCGGCATATCCTTTTCGATCAGGAACGCCGTTATCCCACGCGATCCGGCCTCGGGGCTGGTCTTGGCATAGACGACCAGTGTGTCCGCGTGCGTCGCATTGGTGATCCAGAATTTGGTGCCGTTGAGGACGTAGCCGCTGCCCTTGCGCTCGGCCTTGAGCTTCATCGACACGACGTCGCTGCCCGCGCCCGCTTCGGACATCGCGAGGCTGCCGACATGCTCGCCGCTGATCAGCTTGGGCAAATATTTCGCCTTCTGCGCGGCATTGCCCCAGCGGCGGATCTGGTTGACGCACAGGTTCGAATGCGCGCCATAGGACAGCCCGATTGCGCCGCTCGCGCGGCTCACTTCTTCGACTGCAATAACATGCTCTAGATAGCCGAGGCCGAGCCCGCCAAACTCTTCCTCGACGGTGATGCCGTGGAGGCCCAGATCGCCCATCTGCGTCCATAGTTCGTCGCGCGGGAACCAGTCTTCGGCATCGGCTTTCGCAGCGAGCGGCGCGATCTGTTCGTCGGCGAAGCGGGCGGTGGTGTCGCGGATCATGTCGGCGGTTTCGCCGAGCGCGAAATCGAAGTCGGGGGTTGCGCGCATGGATGGGCCTATCGATCGAGGGCTGGACAGGGCGCGATACTGCCCCAAAAATTCATCATATGGAAATTGAAACGATAGGGAATTTGGCATAAGTAAAATCTATGATTAAGCGCGCCCATGTCCGCCAGTTTCTTGCCGTCGTCGATGCAGGCAGTTTTACGCAGGCAGCCGCGCGTATCCGGGTGACGCAACCGGCGCTGTCGAGCGGGATTGCCGAGCTCGAAAAACTGGTCGGCATCCCGCTGTTCATCCGCAACCGCCGTCAGATTCGGCTGACCGAGGCGGGCGGGCGTTTCCTGCCGATCGCACGCGATCTGGAACGCGGGTTTCGCGCCGCCGACGATTTCGGCCGTGAGGACGACCGGCAGGCGACCGAACTCAAGCTTGGCGTGATTCGGTCGGTTCCAGGGGAGTTTTTGCAGGCGATCGTCACGGCGCTTCGGCCCAGCTTCGCCATCGAACTGATCGAGAACAGCGAATCCGAACTCCGCGCGGCGCTGGGCAGCGGGCGCATCAATCTGGCGGTGGTCCCGCTGCGCTCGGGTGAGCGCGGCGACCAGATCATGCCTCTGTACGAAGAGCCGCTGGCGATGTTTATCGCCGCCGATCATCCACTCGCGGGGCGGATCGAGGTCGGTCCTGAGGAACTGGCCGCCGAGACAATGATCGCGCGTCGCTCGTGCGAATTTCTGGATGCGACGAGCCGTTTCTTTACACGGCACGGCGTGCGCCCGCGCTTTGCCCTGCGCAGCGAAAGCGATGAACGGTGCCTGCGCATGGTCGCCGCCGGAATCGGCATCACCACCGCGCCGGTATCGCTGGCGATCGAGGGGATCGTTCCGCTCAAGGTCGCGGGCTATGATTTCCGGCGCGAGCTGGGCTTGGTCGTCGATCCGGCATGGGCGGCGCTGCCCGACGTCGGTCCGCGACTGGCGCATGCCCTTGAGATGATTGCGGGCATGGCAGCCGAATGGCGTGAGACGAAAGTCGATGGCGTGGCATGACGGACGTATGAGGAGCATTGCCAGCTTTGGCTCGACCCTCTAATCCGTTGCATCAAGAAACTCAAAAAAATGCCGGGAGACATATAATGACCGATTTGCCTGATACCAACCTCACCATGCTGACGCTGGTCAAGCCCGAGGGCGAGCTGGAGGTGTCGCTCGAACGGCGTCCGATGCCGACGCCCAAATCACACGAGGTGCTGGTCAAAATTCTGGCTACCCCGATCAATCCGTCCGACTTGGGCCTGCTGTTCGGCGGCGCCGACATGTCGACCGCGCGCGCATCGACCCGCGACGGTTTGCCGATGATCACCGCCGATATTCCCCCCGCCGGCATGCGCGCGATGGGCGGCCGCATCGGCGAAGCTTTGGCAATCGGCAACGAAGGCTGCGGTACCGTCGTCGCGGCGGGCGATTCGGCTGAGGCGCAGGCGCTGCTCGGCAAGACCGTCGCGCTGATCGGCGGTGAAATTTATGCCGAATATCGCTGCCTGCCCGCGCAGATGTGCATGGTATTGCCCGACGGCACCGATCCGAAAGACGGCGCGTCGTGCTTCGTCAATCCGCTGACCAGCCTGGCCTTCACCGAAACGATGAAGGCCGAGGGGCATAGCGCGATCGTCCACACCGCGGCAGCGTCGAACCTGGGCCAGATGCTCGTCAAGATTTGCGCCAAGGATGGCATTCCGCTCGTCAACATCGTGCGCAGCGATGCGCAGGTCGACATCCTGAAGGACATCGGCGCGACGCACATCGTCAACAGCAGCGCCGACGATTTCATCGACCAGCTGGTCGCCGCGATCGTCGCGACGGGCGCGACGATCGGCTTTGACGCGATCGGCGGCGGCAAGCTGTCGGGCCAGATCCTGTCGGCGATGGAAGTCGCCGCGGTGAAGCGGATGACGACGTACAGCCGCTATGGTTCGGACACGTTCAAGCAGGTCTATATTTATGGCGCGCTCGACCTGGGGCCAACGATCCTCAACCGCGCGTTCGGGCTGACCTGGTCGCTGTCGGGCTTCCTGTTGACGCCCTTCCTGCAAAAGGCGGGCATGGAAACCAATATGCGGCTGCGCAAACGCGTCGTCGATGAGCTGACGACCACGTTCAAGAGCCATTACAGCCATGAAATCTCGCTCACCGAGGCGCTATCGCTCGACGTTGCCAATGCCTACAATGCCAAGCGGACCGGAGAGAAATATCTGATCCGACCCTGACGAGCTTTTGGCGAGGCGCATATGGCACGACTGACGGCCGCGGTGGGCGACGCCCGCGGCATGGTGAATTTTGCGGTGCGCAAAGGCGTCGATCGCGAGCAGTTGCTGGCGGCTGCGGGCATCACCGAGGGCATGCTGGGAAATTTCGACGCGCGCCTGTCGCTGCTGGCGTATCGGCGCCTGATCGAGACGGGCGCGGTCCTCACGAACGATCCGGCGTTTGCGCTGCATTATGCCGAGGCGATCGACGTGTCGGAAATTTCGGTGCTGGGGCTCATTACCCACGCATCCGAAACGATGATCGACGCCTTTGCCCAGATCAATCGCTACACACGCCTGATCACCGACGTTGCGTCGAACGGACCGAACAGGTTCACGCTGGAGCGCGACGGGGAAGGGCTTTGGCTGACCGACCACCGCGCCGACCCAAACGACTTTATCGAACTGACCGAAATGTCTTTTGCGCGCATGGTGTGCGGGACGCGCGTGTTCGGCGATACGCCTTTCGTGCTGGAGGTTCATGTCAGCCATTCGGCGCCGCGCTATGCCCGTGAGTATGAAGCGGTTTTTCAGGCGCCGGTGAAGTTTGCGGCGGGTCGCAACGCGATGCGCGTTGACGAACGGTGGCTCACTTATCGGGTGGCGAAACAGCCGCGTTTCACTTTCGGCATCCTGAGCGCGCATGCCGACCGGTTGCTGAAGGATTTGCAGGGCAGCGACGATTTCGCGCACCGGATCGAGGCGGTGATCATGCCGCGCCTGCACACTGGCGCGATCGATCTGGCGACGGTAGCAAATGAATTGGGCGTCAGTCGTCAGACGATTTTCCGGCGGTTGAAGGCTGAAAACACCAGCTATGAAAAGCTGCTCGACAATCTGCGGCACCGGCTGGCGCTGAGCTATTTTCAGGAGCGAAAGGTGTCGGTCAACGAAGTCGCCTATCTGCTCGGCTATTCGGCGCCGAGCGCGTTCACGCGCGCGTTCAAGCGGTGGACCGGCACGTCGCCGCGCGGGGCGTTGAAGGGCGTGACGACGCGCGATGGCGACACTGACGGCTGAAGCCATCGTCCCATGCAACCTGAAGTCAATATTTTGGAATGCCCGGTCATGGTGCACTGTGTGTTACTCACCTAGCACAGCTGCCTGCGGGTCGGCCGATAAATCCTTTTGCTGGCGGACCCGTGCGGAAAAACAGCGGGACATCACGCCATCATGTTTCAGACAATTCGACAGCGACCACTTGTCGCGGCGGCAATCTACTGGTTCGTTCTGACCTTTATCGGGCAAAGCCTGTTCACCCTCTACATCCTGATCTTTTATGGCCGCGCCAGCGTCACCGGCGATTGGACCGCCGCGAATGACGTCTTACCCGATGGCATGATCCCCGGCGACGGAGCGGGCAATGCGGTGTTGTTCTTCCATCTATTGTTCGGGGCGCTGATCACCTTTGGCGGGCTGCTTCAACTGATCCCTCGGGTGCGCATGAAATACCCGCGGTTCCACCGCTGGAACGGGCGGCTCTATATGCTGTCCGCGGTCGTGATGAGCCTGGGCGGCTTCTATGTTGCTTGGGGTCGAGGTGAGATCGGGTCGGGCTATGCAACGTCGATCAATGGGGTCGTCATTCTGGTCTGCGCCTATTTTGCCACGCGCTTTGCCATGGCCCGCGATTTTGTGCGGCACCAGCCGTGGGCGATCCGGCTGTTCCTGGCGGTGAGCGGGGTATGGTTCCTGCGCGTCTTCATCATGCTGTGGGTGCTGTTGTTCGGTCCCGACGAGCTGGGCGAGGATCTGGGTGGGCCTGCCGGCGTCGGCCTCAACTATGCCCAGTTCATCGTCCCGATCATGCTGTTCGAGCTGTATCGCTGGGCGCAGCGCAGCAAGACGCCTGCGGCTCGCTGGACGGTCGCGGCGACGCTGTTTATCTGCTCGACGCTGATGGGCGCGGGGATCGGGATGGCGTGGCTGTTCCTGTGGTTGCCGAATTTGTAGGCGGTCGAGTCTAGCGCTTCATGCACTGGCGAACATCGTCGCGTTTGTACTCGCTGCAATTCCACAGCGCCTTTTCGAACCCCGCCTTGTCGTCGCGCAAGTAGGAAAAGGTCATCGCGGCGCGCTGCGTATCGCTCATTGCGTCGCTGTCGGGTTTCAGCACCGGGTTGGTCCAGCCCATGAACTTGCAATAAGGCTTGTCGCCGCACAGCCTGAGCGCGGTGGTCACGAAGCTTTCGGGCGCGGCGCGGCGGTCGAGCTGGGTGTAGATGGTGTCGCGGCCTGTCGCTTCCCCCGCCCCGACGACGACGCGCGCCTCGCCGACTGCGGCATTGGCATCGACGCCGGTAGCCAATTCGGTCGGCAAGCCCAGCGCCATGGCGTGCAGCGGCGAGATGGCGGCGAGTTTTGCAACCGGCCCATCGCTGCCTGACACCGCGCCGCGGAACGCGCCGGGCGTTCCCCAATAGCCCGGCCAGCGGAAGAAAAGGTGGGTATCGACAATCGCGATTTTTTCGAGGCTGTCGCTCCAATAGGGGCGGACCCAGTCGGTGTGATAGTGGGTGGCAAGGCCGACGGGCGGATAGGTGCCGCCTGAGAGCATCAGGTCGGCGCTATTGCGCGCGCGCTGCCATGCCGCGTCCGAATAGCGGCGGTTCAAGGCGCCGTCGCAGGTGAAGGTGAACTGGCACCCGGTGACGCGTTCGGAGCCCTGAAAGACTACGCCGCAGATCGATTTTGGGAAGGCCGGATGACGGGCGCGGTTGATGATGACCTGACCGACCGCCTGCTGGCCCTTGGCGTCGTCCCCGGCTTCGTAAATCATTGCCGCGGCCAGACAATCGCGCGCACGGGCTTTGGCGTCACCGCTGCCGGCATAAACGAAAGGGCGCGCGGCGATGAAGCCTTGGGAGATCAGTGCAATGCGGGCATTGGCGGCGCGGGCGTCGTCCTCGGCGACTGGTGCGAACTCCATCGGGAGCAATTCGGGGACGACATCGGCGGGCGGAGCAACCGGGTGCGGGTGCGCAGCTAAGGTGCGGCTGGCGGTCCGGTCGCTTGTATAGAGCACGAGCCCGATGGCGACCGCGGCCAGCAGCGCGAACAGCCAGCCGGTCCAGTCGCGCCCCTCAGGCAACGCCAGTTGATCGTCGTTGGGGCGCATGCGCTGGCCTCAGATCTCCGGGAGGAAATCGGGGACCGACAGATAGCGCTCGCCCGTGTCGTAGTTGAACCCAAGGACGCGGCTGCCGGGCGGCAGCTCGGCGAGCTTCTGCGCGATCGCGGCGAGGGTGGCGCCTGACGAGATCCCGACCAGCATGCCTTCCTCGGTCGCGGCGCGGCGCGCGTAATTTTTCGCATCGGCTGCGTCGACCTTGATAACGCCGTCGAGCAGGTCGGTGTGCAGGTTGCGCGGGATGAACCCGGCGCCGATGCCCTGGATCGGGTGCGGTGCGGGTTGGCCTCCCGAAATGACCGGCGAGGCTTCGGGCTCGACCGCGAACACTTTCAGGTTGGGCCAATGTTCTTTGAGGAACTGCGCGGTGCCGGTGATGTGGCCGCCGGTGCCAACCCCGGTGATCAGTGCGTCGATCGGGGTATCCTTGAAATCGGCGAGGATTTCGGGACCGGTGGTGCGGACATGGACGTCGATATTGGCCTCATTTTCGAATTGCTGCGGCATCCACGCGCCCGGGGTGGTTTCGACCAGCGCGATCGCACGCTCGATCGCGCCCTTCATGCCCTTTTCGCGCGGGGTGAGGTCAAAGGTCGCACCGTAAGCGAGCATCAGGCGGCGGCGCTCGATCGACATGCTTTCGGGCATGACGAGGACGAGTTTATATCCTTTGACGGCTGCGGCCATCGCCAGGCCGATGCCGGTATTCCCCGATGTCGGCTCGACGATGGTGCCGCCGGGTTTCAGGCTGCCGTCCTTTTCGGCGGCTTCGATCATGGCGAGGCCAATGCGATCCTTGATCGACCCGCCGGGGTTGCTGCGTTCCGACTTTATCCAGACTTCGGCGCCCGGAAACAGCTTGCCCATGCGGATGTGCGGCGTGTTGCCGATGGTATCGAGGATCGAATTGGCTTTCATGATCGGTGCGCTCTTTCGTTGAATTCGAACCGCGGGTCGCGGCGGACGCGATTTGGCCAGTCGCCGGCGCGGAGCCAGCGGGCCTCGTCCGCCAGAGCCGGCGTCGGCGCGGGTTGTAACGAGGCGAGCAGATACTGTCCATAAGGCCAGTCGCCGATCCGCGAGTCGGCGTTGATATGGCCGAAAGGTCCGGCGTTGACGAAGCGCGCGTCCCAATGCCGCGACAGGCGCCAGACATAGGCAGTCTTGGCATAAGGATCATCATCGCTGGCGACGACGATCATCGGCGTCTGCGACGACAAGGCGGGCGAATCGGTGAAACCGGCGAGGCGATGCTTGCCGCGCAGCTGCGTCAGGTCAGGCGGTGCGACGAGCAGGGCACCGGCGATCCGGTCGCGCGCGATGCTGCTGGCGCTGGCGAACCAGTGCGCAAAGGCGTGGCAGCCGAGGCTATGCGCGACGATCAGGACGGGGTCGTGCTCGGCGTCGATCGCCGCGGCGATCCGGTCGACCCATGCGTCTTTGTCAGGGGCATCCCATTGGCCGAGATCGACGCGTTCACAATCGGCGAAGCGGCGTTCCCACAGGCTTTGCCAATGAGTCGGGCCACTGTTGTTGAGGCCCGGGATGGTCAGGATTTTATGCTGGATAGTCAGGTCATGCATAGCGGTCACTCCGACGAAAGGAGAGAAGGGAACCGCGGTGACGGGTAAGGAGGAGGTAACTCAATTGATTAAATTGACAATAGCAGATCGACGGGCCGACGACCAAATGCGGTGAATGGTTTGCGCTAATCCGGTTGCTGTTTGAACTGCGGCTCGAACGTCTTGGCGCGGCGCAATTCGGGAAACAACCATGCCCAAAGCGCGGTAACGCCGATCGCCGCAACGCCGCCAAAGACGACGGCGGGGATCGGGCCGAAGACGGCGGCCATTGAACCGGCGCGCATTTCGCCCAGCTCGTTCGATGCCGAAATCGCCAGCCCCGACACTGCGCTGACGCGCCCGCGCATATGGTCGGGGGTGTTGAGCTGGATCAGCGTGCCACGGACAAAGACCGAGAACATATCCGCCGCCCCCATCAGGACGAGCAGGCCGAGCGAGAGAAAGAAGTTGGTAGAGAAACCGAACGCGACCGTCCCGGCGCCAAACGCCGCCACCGCCCATAGCATCTTGACCCCGACGTTGCGCTCAATCGGGCGGAACGCGAGCCCCAGCGCGACGATCGCGGCGCCGACCGCCGGGGCGGCACGCAGGAAACCGAGCCCTTCAGAACCCGTCTGCAATATGTCACGCGCGAACACGGGCAATAGCGCGGTCGCGCCGGATAGAATTACGGCAAATAGGTCGAGTGTGATCGTTCCGAAGAGGAAGCGTTCGCGCCAGGTGAATTGCAGCCCGTCGGCCATTTCGCGCAGCGGATGGCGGCGCACCTCGGTCGGCGGCGGCAGGACTGGGCGGACGCGGCTGATCGTGAACGCCGAGATGGCGAGCAGGATGGCCGAGAAAACATAGACCGACGCGGGGTGCGCCGCATAGATCAGGCCGCCCGCCGCGGGGCCGACGACCGACGCCGACTGCCAGGCGATGCTGCTCATCGCGATCGCGCGCGGCAGGACGGCCGGGGGTACGATATTGGGCGCGATCGCGCTCATCGCAGGGCCGACAAAAACGCGGGCAACCCCGTGGAGCGCGGCCAGCGCAAACAGCAATGGCAAAGTCAGACCGTCATTCCAGGTGAACCAACCAAGCAGCACCGCGATGACGAGGTCGATCATATTGGCAAAAATCGCGACCTTGCGCCGCTCAAAGCGGTCGGCAACCCAGCCCGCGACGGGGGTCAGGATCGCCAGAGGGACGAACTGGACCAGTCCGAGCAGGCCGAGCTGGAACGACGCCTCGCGGATCGACATGCCATAGTCGGTGCGGGCGGTGTCGTAGAGCTGATACCCGATGACCACGACCATCGCCATCGTCGCCATCACCGCGGTGAAGCGCGCCAGCCAGAAATAACGGTAATCGGGAAAGCTGAGCGGTGAGGGCGCTTTGGGCGTCGTGTCCGGCATGACCGGTTCGACGCCTTCGGGTGGAGGGATTGTCGCCATCGTCCGTTGCCCTAAACGGCTTTTTGCCGCTGTCCAGTGGCGTTGCTGGCGTCGTTCGTCGATTATCGGGTGCCATCGGTCGGCACGAGTGCCAGAAGCAGCTCATGGAAATCCAGGGAGATAACCGAATGACACGCAAATTTGCTCGCTTCGGCGGCGCCGCCATGGCCGCGACGCTGCTGGTGCTGACCGCCTGCAACGCGTCGGACAACACGTCCTCGACCACCGCGCCGAGCGCGGCAAGCTGGACTGAGTTTCGCGACCAGTTCCTCGCTGGCTATTTCCCGCTGAACCCGACCTTTGCGGTCTATCAGGGCAAGCATGAATTCGACGGGCAATTGCCCGACTGGTCGCCCGAGGGGATCGAGAAGCAGGCGGCCTATCTGGAAAAGGCGATCGCCGACGCGAAAGCCTTTGATGGCTCGATGACCGCGGCTGAAAAGTTCGAGCGCGACTATCTGGTGCATGTCGCGCAAGGGCAGCTGTTCTTCCTGCGCGATACCGATTTTGCGGCGAAGAACCCGGCTTATTACACCGGCACGCTCGACCCCAATGTCTATATCGCGCGGCCTTACGCCGACGAGACGACGCGGATGAAGGCGTTTATCGCCTATGCCGAAAAGGTCCCTGCTGCCGCCGCGCAGATCAAGGCCAATCTGAAGCTGCCGCTGCCCGCGACCTTCGTCAAATATGGCACCGCCGGATTTGGCGGCTTTGCCGATTATTACACTGGCGACGCCAAGGCGGCGTTCGCTGAGGTCAAGGACGAGGCGCTGCAGAAGCAGTTCGACGAAGCTGCGGCAAAAGCAGGAGCGGCGATGACCGATCTGGCGACATATGTTGGGTCGCAGCCGGGTACCACCGACGGCTATGCACTGGGCGCCGACAAATTTGCCAAGATGATCCTGACCAATGAGGGGGTCGACACCCCGCTCGACGAGCTGGAGCGCATCGGTCAGGCCGACCTCAAGCGCAATCAGGACGCGCTGAAAGCTGCCTGCGCGACCTATGCCGCCGGGATGACGATCGCCGACTGTATGAAGAAGATGAATTCGGACAAGCCCGCCGACGGCCCGGTCGCTGAGGCGCGGCGCCAGCTACCGACGCTGCGGGCCTTCCTGATCGAAAAAGATCTGGTGACGATCCCCGGTACCGAACAGGCGCAGGTCGAGGAATCGCCGCCGTACAACCGGCAGAACAGCGCCTATATCGACATTCCGGGGCCGTATGAAAAAGGCCTGCCGTCGGTTTATTACATCTCGCCGCCCGATCCGACGTGGGACAAGCAGACGCAGGCCGATTTTGTGCCGGGGCGAAAGGATCTGATGTTCACGTCGGTCCACGAGGTGTGGCCGGGGCATTTCCTGAATTTCCTGCATTCGAACCGGGCGGAGAGCATCTTTGGAAAATTGTTCGTCGGCTACGCGTTCGCCGAGGGCTGGGCACATTATACCGAGGAAATGATGTGGGATGCCGGGCTGGGCGACGGCGATCCCGAAACCCACATCGGCCAGCTGTCGAACGCGCTGCTGCGCAACTGTCGCTATCTCTCCGCGATCGGGCTGCACACCAAGGGCATGACCGTCGCCGACTCCGAAAAGCTGTTCAAGGAACAATGTTATCAGGACGAAGGCAATGCGCGGCAGCAAGCGGCGCGCGGGACCTATGATCCGCTCTACCTAAACTACACGATGGGCAAGCTGATGATCCGCAAGCTGCGCGAGGACTGGACGAAAGGCGACCGCACGAAGTGGAAGGCCTTCCACGACGAATTCCTGTCCTATGGCGGGCCGCCGATCCCGATGGTTCGCGCGGCGATGATGAAGGAAAATGCGGCGAAGGCGGTGTTCTGACGGGGGCGAGTGCGGGCGGCGGCGGGCTCTATTCCGCTGGCGCCCGCAGCCGTGCAACGAAGAAGCCGTCGAGGCCGCCAGCTTCGTTCAGAACACCGGGCAAGGTGCGCACAAAGCTGTTGGCGTCGGGCGCGATGGCGTCGGGCAGTTCGTCCGCGCGCACCGGATCGAAGCGCCATGCGGCGTGATTCTCGAGGAAGGTCGCGACCTGATCTTCGCCCTCGGCGCGCTCCAGCGAGCAGGTGGCATAGATCAGGGTGCCGCCGGGTTTGACCCAGCGCGCGGCGCGGGCAAGCAATTCGGTTTGCAGCACCGCCATCTCGTCGATCTGGCGTTGCTCGATCCGATGCAGCACGTCGGGGTGACGGCGGAAGATGCCGGTCGCCGAACAGGGCGCGTCGAGCAGCACGGCGTCGGCGGGCGTGGCGGGTGCCCACGACCGGATGTCGGCCTGCACGATCTCAGCGGCCAGTCCGGTGCGCGCCATATTGGCGCTCAAGCGTTCCAGGCGTTTCGCGCTGGAGTCGACCGCGACGACATGCCAGCCGGCCGCCGCGAGCTGCATCGTCTTGCCGCCGGGCGCGGCGCACAGATCGAGGACGGTGCGCCCGTCGCCCGCACCCAGCAGTCGCGCGGGAAGGCTCGCGGCCAGATCCTGAATCCACCAGCCGCCTTCGCTGTAGCCCGGCATCGCCTCGACCGCCTGTCCGCGCGGCAGGCGGCGGTGGCGCGGTGCGAGCGATATGGCATCGGGCCATTCTTCGGCGCCTGGTTCGGCGGCAAAGCTGAGGTCGATTGGCGGAGGCGTGCTCCAACCCGCTTCGGCGGCTTCGACCGTCGCAAGACTCCATTGCTCCGCCCATCGTTCGGCGGTGGGCAGCGGCAGGGTGGCGCGGTCGGGAAGTCGCCATTCGTCCTGCTGCGCGCGCGACAAGATCGCGTGGACGAGCCGCCGCGGTCCGCCTGCGACGAGGGGGAGGGCGGTCGCCACCACCGCGTGGGCGGGGCTTTTGAGGACGAGCAGCTGCGCGAGCGCTATACGCAGCACGGTGCGCGATTTGACGTCGTCGGGCAGGATCTGCGCCGTTGCGCTGTCGATCAGCGCATCGATGTCGACCATCCAGCGCAAGGTTTCGGACGCGATCGCGACCGCAAAGGCGCGGTCGGCGCCGGTTAGCCCCTGTGCTGCGGCGTGCATCGCGATGTCGAGTGGGTCGCCGCGGCGCAGGACTGCATCTACCAGGCGCAGCGCAGCGCGGCGCGGCGCGGTACCCGCCGGATCGGGCTCGTTCTGCCCACGCTGTTTGGGGCGGCGCGGGCGGTCAACCATGATTATGTTCGGCGAGGCTGGCGGGAAGCATGCAATATCCTATATGGTCTGCGTTATGACCGAACGCAGTGAAACGGAAACCATCGGTGGGACGCCGCGCGCAGCGAAGCGTCCGGCGCATGTCACGGCGCCGGCCGACTGGACCAACAGCCCGGTACCACCCCCGGCGCCGATCCGGGAGGAAAAGGCCGCGGACCAACCCGGCGGACGCAACCCGGTGCGCTATGGCGACTGGGAGTTGAAGGGCATTGCCGTCGATTTTTGACGCCGCGGCAACCGCGTAAGTCAAAAAGGATTCATCCGCCCGATCAGCCCGGTGCGATCGACGAACTGATGCTTCAGCGCCGCGAGGATATGGATCGCGGCGAGAGCCAGCATGGTCAGCCCCAGCACTTCGTGCCGGTCGTGCATCACATCGGCCAGACCTTCGTTCGGCGCGACAATGACGGGAATCGTCAACAGGCCGAAGAAATTGATCGGTCGGTCCGCGGCCGACATCCACACCCAACCCGACAGCGGCAGCAGGATGAGCAGCGCATAGAAAAGAAGATGCACGAACTTGCTGAGCGGTCGCTGCCATGCGGGAGTTGCAGCTGGCAGCGGCGGCGGCTTGTGGCCAAGTCGCCAAAGGATACGGAGGACGGTCAGCGCCAGGATCGCGATCCCCAACGCCTTGTGAATATCCATCGCGGCGCGATGCGTTTCGCGCGGCATGTCTTCGGTCAGCATGGCGAGGCCGATATTGGCAATAACCGCCAGGCCGATCAGCCAATGAAGCCAGATGGCCACCTTGGTATAACGCGGTCCGGGGGCGCCGGTGGTTTCTGTCAAGGTGGCCATCGCTTTCATGCTCCTCAGATCGCCGGGACTTCCTGCATTTCCGGCACCTTGCCCGCTTTGACCTGTTCGGCGAACACTTCGCGCATCAGTTGCAGCGAAAAGAGGTGCGCAAAGATCAGCCCGAGAATACCGTTTTGCATCATTTTGCGCAGCACGTCACCGCGCAGTTCGCGCAGCTTGTTCTCGTCGACCATCTGGAATCCGCGATAGATATAGGGCTTGTCATTACCGTCCTGCTGGATGCTGACTTCGCCTTCCATCAGCAGGTCGGCCTTTTTCAACTCGTCCATGAACAAGCCGGTGCGCTGGCCTGCTTCTTCGAAATTCTTGCAGAATTCGAGGACGGCCTGGACCGGGGCGGTGGGCTGGCCATTTTCGAACAGCGCATCGCCTTCGTCGAAGTTGCCCAGCGCGCCAGAAGTCGGGTCGAAGCACAGCGACAATTCTTCCGAATCCTGTTGAAGGCGAGCCAGCAGGAATGGGTAACGACGGACGTAAGCCGGGACATAGACCGGATTGATCAGCTTGCCTTCATCATCGACGAAGGTGTTGACGCCTTCGTTCAGGCCCATCAGCGCCAGCGGCACGGGATTGTCGCCCGCCGAAAAGACGATCGGGAAATGGCGGCAGGCCGAAACGAACTCGTCCGAGGTCAACGGAATGGCGTGCTGATTGATCAGGAAGTCAGCCTTGTCCAGCGGGCGCGCGTGGAAATCGGCATGATCGACGCTCGAAAGCGGAACGAGGTCTTTATAGAATAGCGGCAGATTTGCAGGGGCGGGCGCAGTGGCCATGATAAAACTCCGGTAGGGTGTCCCGACCAGCCGGGACGCAAAAAGATAACAGCGCGCCTTATTGACCTGCGCCGCGCGGCGCAAGGGGGCGATGGTGCGCGGTGGTGGGGTCAGCCGATCAGTTTGCCGGGGTTGAAGATACCCGACGGGTCTAAGCCCGCCTTGACACCGCGCAGCGCCGCGAGCCGCGCCGGACTGTCGAGTTCAGCCATGACGTCGCGTTTCAGTTGGCCGATGCCATGTTCGGCCGACAGCGAACCGCCGAGTTCGATGACATGCGCATAGACCAGGCGGCTGACCGCGGCGCCGTGCTCGGCGAGCCATGTGGCGGCGTCGACGCCAACAGGGGGCTGGACATGGTGATGGACATTGCCGTCGCCCAGATGCCCGAACGACAGTGCGCGGGTTCCGGGGAAGGTGGCCGTCAGTCGCGCCGGATTATCGGCGATGAAGGTCGGCATCCGGTCAACGGGGACGCTGACGTCATGTTGCAACGCCGGTCCCTCGGCGCGCTCGGCCTCTGAAATCGAATCGCGCAGGCGCCAGAAATCGTCGCTTTCACGATCGTTTTTGGCAATCACGACGTCGCGAATCAATCCGCCCTCGAGCGCCGCGGCAAGTTCGCGCTCCAGTGCATCACCCAGCGCCTGATCGCTTTCACCCGCCAGTTCGGCGAGCACATACCAGCGATGCGACGCGGCGATCGGCGCGCGGGTCTGCGGGATATGGCGCAGCACGGCGTCGAGGCAGGCGTGCGGGATGATCTCGAACCCCTCAAGCTCGCGCCCGATGCTGGCGTCGAGCTGGCGGAGTAGGAGCAGCGCCTGTTCGGGCGAATCAATCGCGATCCATGCGGTGCGTCGTGCTGCTGCCGCAGGGACGAGATGCAGGCTGGCGGCGGTGACGATGCCCAACGTGCCCTCGGCGCCGCAGAGGAGGTGCCGCAGGTCATAGCCGCGGTTGTCCTTTTTGAGCGGCGCAAGCCCGTCGAAGATGCTGCCGTCGGGAAGTACCGCCTCGATCCCCGCGACCAGCGCACGCATCGTGCCGTGGCGGAGCACTTGGGTGCCGCCGGCGTTGGTCGATACAAGCCCGCCGATCGTCGCTGAACCCTTGCCACCGAGGGTCAGTGGAAAGCGCATGCCGTGGGCGAGCGCTTCGTTGTGGAATATCTCGAGGATCACTCCCGCCTCGGCCACCGCTATCCGGGCAGCGGTGTCGATCGAGCGCATCCGGTTCATGCGGCGCAGGCTGAGCAACAGTTGATCACCGCCCGCGTCGGGGGTGGCGCCGCCGACCATCCCGCTGTTGCCGCCCTGCGGCACCAGCGCGACCTGCTCCTCTGCGCACAGGCGAACGACGGCAGCGACCTCTTCGGTCAAAGCTGGGGACAGCATTGCCGCAGCGCGTCCGGTATATTTACCGCGCCAGTCGGTCAGCCATGGCGCCATGGTATCGATGTCCGCCGTATAGCCTTTAGGTCCCAACACCGCGGCCAGACGATCGAGGAGCGCTTGCGATGGCGCGCGGGTCATACCTTGCATCCCGATCTTGCGAGGGCGAGAGAGCGATTATAGTTCATTTGATGTTCAATCATGGCTGTTAAAGCGAGGGTTGGATGAATATCAGGTTTTCGTCCAGCGGGTATGGGCGAGGGAGCGACGAGTGAGCAGCAATTTCTGTCAGGACGCCGAAGGAGCGGCAGCGCGCTTGTGCTGACGGCCGCGGCCCTGTGGATTGCGGCGGCTGCGCCTGCTGCCGATGTGGCGCCGACCGTCGCGGCGCCTGAGCCGCTGGTTGCCCTGACCGCGCCGACGCCCGAGCAGATCACGTCCTTCTGGCAGGTGGTGATCGAGCAGCAACTGATCATCCGCGTGCCGGCGCAGCGTTCGCAGTTGAATAACTTCGCCGCGGGACCGATGCCGTCGCGCCGCGCGAGCGAAGTTCCGATCGTCTGGAAAGAGAAAAAAGCCCCAAAATGCGTGGCGATGCGCAATATCATGGGTATGCAAGCTGCGCAGCGTGACAGCATCGACATCATCACCCGGCAGAAGCAGCGCCTGCGCGCGCAGCTCAATCGCGGTTGCCGCGCGCTCGATTTCTACGCGGGCTTTTACATGCAGGGCAGCAAGGACGGGAAGCTTTGCGAGGATCGCGACCAGATCCACGCGCGGACCGGTGCCAAGTGCGAAATCGACAAGTTTCGTCTGATGGTTCCGGTGCGGGACGACGATTAGGCGATTAATCGCGCTTTTCGTCGCCATTTCTTGACTTTTCATCGCTATTTGCCCAAGGCCCGCGCAGCGCCGCCTGCGTGGAAGGCTGAGCGTCACCTCTTTTTCCGGACATGATAATCTTATGAAATTTGCCGAGATCGGCCTTTCCGACGAACTTTTACGCGCCATCGACGAGTCGGGCTATGACGAAGCGACGCCGATCCAGGCGGGGGTGATCCCTTCGGTGCTGATGATGCGCGACATCATCGGCATTGCGCAGACGGGGACCGGCAAGACCGCATCGTTCGTGCTGCCGATGATCGACATCCTTGCCCACGGCCGCGCCCGCGCGCGTATGCCGCGCTCGCTGATCCTCGCACCGACGCGCGAACTCGCGGCGCAGGTCGCTGAGAATTTCGAAAAATATGGCAAGTATCACAAGCTTTCGATGGCGCTGCTGATCGGCGGCGTGCAGATGGGCGATCAGGTCAAAGCGCTCGAAAAGGGCGTCGACGTGCTGATCGCGACCCCCGGACGCCTGATGGATTTGTTCGAGCGCGGCAAAATCTTGCTGACCGGCTGTAATCTGCTGGTGATCGACGAAGCCGACCGCATGCTCGACATGGGCTTCATCCCCGACATCGAAAATATCTGCACCAAGCTGCCCGCAAACCGCCAGACCTTGTTGTTTTCGGCGACGATGCCGGCACCGATCAAGCGGCTCGCCGACAAATTCCTGTCGAACCCCAAGACGGTCGAAGTCGCGCGGCCCGCGAGCCGCAACGAAAATATCGAACAGTTTTTGGTCAAGACGTCCGAACGCGGCAAGCGCGATACGTTGCGCAGCCTGATCGAATCCGAGAAGGTTCACACCGCGATCATCTTTTGCAACCGCAAGACGACGGTGCGCGAGCTGGCAAAGGTGCTGCAGCGTTCGGGTTATAGCGCGGGCGAGATCCAGGGCGATATGGACCAGTCGAGCCGGACTGCCGAACTCGACCGGTTCAAGAACGGCACGATCAACATTTTGGTCGCGTCCGACGTGGCGGCGCGCGGGCTCGACGTCAAAGGCGTCAGCCATGTGTTCAATTTCGACGCTCCGTGGCATCCCGACGATTATGTCCACCGCATCGGGCGTACCGGTCGTGCTGGAGCACAGGGGCGCGCGTTCACGCTGGTGACGCCGTCGGATGACGAGGCGATCGACAGCATTCAGAAGCTGACCGGATACAAGATTCCGGTTCATGGCGTTGAAACGGCGGCGGCTGAAACCGCCCCCGCAGCACCTAGCGAAGCCGAGGAAAAACCCCGCCGCGCGCGTTCGGAGCGTGGCGGACGGGGTCGCGGCGCGGCTAAAGTCGAACAGGTTGCGGGACAGCCGGTCGATGAGCCGAAAGCGCCCCCTGCGAGGACGTCAAAACCGCGCGACGATCGCAAGCCAGCCGCTACGCCGAAACCAGCGCCCGCACCGCGCCGCGACGATCAGGACGGCCCCGACGACGGTTGGAATGGTCCGATGCCAGGTTTCCTGTCGGTCGGTTTCGGTAGCTGAGAACCTGTCTGACTGTTTGAGGCGCTCGACCTAGAAGCCGAAGTCGGCTTTGCGGTGGGGGAGGTGCCATTCTGTTCCCCGGCGAAAGCCGGGGCCCAGGGAGTTAGAAGCAAGCGTCGCGTTATCACGCTCTGGGCCCCGGCGTTCGCCGGGGAACGGCTGGTTCTGGCCGTTGGCGGTCGTGGGCCTATAGCCGAACGAGCATCTTCCCCATATTGGCGCCCGAAAACAGCCCCAGAAAGGCATCGGGCGCCGACGCGATCCCGTCGTGTACGGTTTCGCGCATCGTCACCGCGCCGCTGGCGATCAGGCCGCCCATGTCAGCGTAGAATTCTTCCATGCAGTCGAAGAACTGGTCGGTGTAGATAAAGCCTTCCATGCGGATCCGCGCCGGGATCGTGCGGATGAGATATTTCATCTCCTGCGCCTTGCCGTCATTATAGACGTCGATCATTCCGCAGATCGCAAAGCGCGCGAAATCACTGGCGGTCGCAAAGGCGGCGTCGAGATGCTCGCCGCCGACATTGTCGAAATAGACGTCGATCCCGGGTTTGCCGAGATCGGCGAGCGCCGAGGTCAGTCCCGTCAGCACTGGCGCCGCCTTGTAATCGACGACCGCATCCGCGCCCAGATCCTTGACCCACGCGCATTTTTCGGCGCCGCCAGCCGATCCGATGACGGTCATCTCGCGCGCCTTGGCGATCTGGACCACCGCAGAGCCCACAGCGCCCGCCGCCGCCGAGACGAATATTGTGTCGCCGGGCTTGGCTGCGGCGACGCGGAGCAGGCCGATCCACGCGGTGCCGCCGGTCAGCCCCATATTGTGCAAGAAAGTCTGCGGGGTCAGCCCTGCCGCCAGCGCATCGGCGGGCAGCTTATTCGGCATCATGTCGAGGCCGACGACGCCGCCATCGCGCCAGCCACCCATATGCAGGATCAAGTCGCCGGGCGCGAAGCCGTCCATGCGGCTTTCGATCACTTCGCCGATCGCGCCGCCGGTCATCGGCTGGTCGATCTGGAAACTTGCGGCATAGCTTTTGGCGTCGTTCATCCGCCCACGCATATAGGGATCGACCGAGAGCCAGAGGTTGCGAACGCGGAGCTGGTCGGGCTCAAGCGGCGCATCGGGCAGGTCACGCAGCGCGAAATTCTCCATCGTCGGCAGCCCTTGCGGACGACTGATCAAATGCCAGGCTTTGCTCATCGGAACCCCCATTCCCTGATTTCGCGTGGCGGTGACGGCGGCGGTCAGAAAAGCCGTTGCCACTGCAATGCCGTGCGTTTATTACGCCGCGGTCGCGGGGCCGTAGCTCAGATGGGAGAGCGCTGCAATCGCACTGCAGAGGTCAGGGGTTCGATTCCCCTCGGCTCCACCAGCGACCTTTCCCACTTCTGCAAGCGATCAGCCGACATAATCGCGGATCATGTTCTTGGCGATCACTAGCTGCTGGATCTGCGTCGTTCCTTCATAAATCCGGTAAATGCGGCAGTCGCGATAGAAGCGTTCGGCCAGATATTCCTTGAGATAGCCGGCGCCGCCGTGGATTTGGACGACGCGATCAGCAACCCGGCCGCACATCTCGCTGGCGAACATCTTGGTCGCCGCTGCCTCGACCAGAATCTTCTCACCGCGATCGGCGCGCGCACAGGCGTCGGCGAGCATGCATTCTGCCGCGTAGATTTCGGCCTTGCTGTCGGCGAGCATCGCCTGGATCAGCTGGAAATTGGCGATCGGTTCACCGAACGCCTTGCGCTCCATCGCATATTTCAGGCCGACGTCGAGCATGCGCTTGGCATAGCCGACGCTGGCGGCGGCGACCGACAGGCGGCCGTTGTCGAGACTTTGCATCGCGGCGCGGAAGCCGATGCCTTCCTCGCCGCCGAGCAGCGCATCGCCATCGACATGAACGTCCTCAAGAATGACGTCGGCAATCTGCGATCCCGCTTGCCCCATCTTGCCGTCGGGCTTGCCGATCGACACGCCGGGTGCGTCGCGCGGGACTATGAAGGCGCTGACATGCGCGTTCTTAGGCAACGCCTCGGCGTTGGTCCGCGCCATCACGAGGATGACGTCGGCGAAGGGTGCATTGGTGATGTACCGCTTGGTGCCGTTCAGAACATAGCCGTTGCCGTCGCGGACGGCGCGGGTCTTCATCGCCGCGCTGTCCGATCCGCTGTCGGGTTCGGTCAGGCCAAAGGCGGCAATGCTGCCCATCGCCAGCTTGGGCAGCCAATGGTCCTTTTGCTGGTCGGTGCCAAAGCCGACGAGCGATTTACACACCATGCCGATGTTGATGGACACGATCGAGCGATAGGCAGGCGACGCGTAGGCGATCTCGCGGATGAAGCCGACATATTGGCTGACATTCATTCCGGCGCCGCCGTATTCGACCGGCATGGTGACCCCGAATAGCCCCATCTCGCGCATCTCTGCCAAAATGTCGTTGGGAACGTGGCCGAGTTCTTCGAGCTGATCCTCCGCCGGTATCAGCCGCTCGCGGACATAGCGCTGCAATTGTTCCATGAAGGCGTCATAAATGTCGGCGTCCATTCCCGGGTTGGTCATCGTCTTCCTGTTCCTTGGTCTATTGTTCGGAATAGCTGTCGATAGCCGAGAAAATTCGGGTCAGCTGCTCGCGCTCGTCGGGGTCGATGTCGGGGCGCCAGATTTCGAACAGCAGGATGGTGCGGTCGCTGGCGCCGCGGTTCCACGCTTCATGTTCGAAACTGTCGTCGAAGATCAGCAATTCGCCCTCGGTCCATGACCGGGTTTCGGCGCCGACGCGTAGCCCGCACCCGTCAGGTACGATCAGCGGTAGATGACAGATCAGCCGCGTGTTGAGCATGCCGTGATGCGGCTGGATATGGGTGCCGGGGGTCAGCCGCGAAAAAAGCGCGAGGGGAGCGCGTCCCGGGATCACGGGTTGGGGCGCATGGTCGAGCGCGGCAAGCGTCGCGGGGCATAGCATGGCCATGCCATCGGCCACTGCGCCGTCTTTCCAAAGCCAGGCGGCGCCCCAGTCGGGTTTATCGAGCAGCGGATTATTGGGCGGCGGTCGATTGGGCGCCGCGGTCACATAGGGACTGAAGCGATCCGATGCGGTGTCGATCAAGGCCAGCAGTTCGGCGCGAATGGCTTCGGTTGCGGCTTCGATGTCGCGCACCCAATTGAACATCGCGCGATCGAGGAAGGGGCGCTGAGCGACGCCGGGAAAATAGAACATGCTGGGCTGTTGCAGATAAACCTGCTGTTCACCCGCGAGCAGGCGTAGCGCTTCGGCGACGCGCGGCGTTGCAGTGCGCGCATCTATTCCAGCACCGCGCAACTGGCCGAGCAGATGATCGGCCAAGGCGCGCTCGGATTCCACCAGAAATTGTTCGGCGCGTTGGAGGCCGGGGTGAAGCGACACCGGGACGTGGCCCATTTGGGCAGCGGTGCCCAGTGCCAGACGATAGAAAGTCCCCGCAGCGCGGTCATCATTCAGCCCGCGCTGCAATTCGGCCATCGCGAGGATCGCGGCGATATTGCTGCGATCGGCCTGGATCGCCGCGGTCAGAACCGCGGTTTCAGCGGCCACATCGCCGCGGCGTTCGGCGTCGCGTGCCTGCTCCAGCCATGTCGGTTGCTGCGTCATGGACCACGCCATAACGCAGCAACCGACCTTTGCAAACGGCGCCTTGTTGGCCTCAGCCCGTCGGCGGGATCACCGGATCATTCGCCTTTTGTGTGCTGCGCAATTGCTGGCGAACAGCACTGATGAAACGACTGCGCCAGAATGCAATGATCAACGCGAGCAGGATCGCCCAAGGCAGGAGCGCCGCGCCGAATGTCAGGACAAAGGTCAATGCGGTGCTGCCGCTGCGCATCAGCGTCTCGCCGGCTTTGGCGAAGGGGTTTTCGTGGCCGATGCCGGGGAGGCCGCCGTCGCTGACATAGTTGAACGCGACGCTGGTCCACGCGATCCGCGCTTCGCCGGTACGGCGGCTCTGGCGTTCGTCGCCGACTTGTCCGCGCAGCTGGCTGATCTGCGCGAGGAGTTCGGCGCGCTCGCGCTTGTCGAGCCCGCCCGCTTTGAGCCGGGCTTCGAGCCGCGCGATCTCGGCCTCCGACCCGGCGCTGCGCTGCTGCGAGGCGAGGATTTCGGTGCCGACATCTTCCCCGGCCACGCTGGCATCGGCGAGCACGCCTTCAGCCTTTTCGACGCTGGCGATCGCATTGGCGCCGAACCTGCGGGCGATGCCGGGGTCGAGCTTGAACTGGGTCTGCGCCTCGACGAGCTTTTCGTCGCTGAGCTGGTAGCGGACGTCGACAATGCGGCAGCGCTGGACGCCAAGGGTTTCGCAGGCGGCGGCATGTTCTTCTTGCACCTTGGCAATATGTTTGTCGACGAGGCGGAAGGTATAGGCATAGTCGAAGGCGACGCCGGGAGCCGCCTCGATGCCGATGCGGGGGGCGGCCGCGGCGTCATCACTTTCCTCGGCTAACGCGGGGGCTTCGGTGTCGGGCGAGGCGGAGGCGCTTGCTTCTTCGGACGATTGTTCCGAACAGCCGACCAGGGCGAGCGCCATCACGCTCGCTAAGAGCTTCATTTTCATTGAAGATTCTCCCAAAACGCGACTCGATGGCCGCGTGGGATGACATATCATAACTGTTCTAGTTGACAATAGGCTCAAGCTAGCTGAACAAAACTGTCCAATACGCGCTTGCTGCCGGCTTGTTCGAAGGAGACCTCCAGCTTGTTGCCATCGATGTCGGCGATTTCGCCATAGCCGAATTTCTCGTGAAACACGCGCATGCCGATCGCCAGGTCGGCGCGCGGCTTTGCGCCGACCGACGCCGCCGGGCCTTTTTCGCTGGGCGCGGGAGCGCGGGTGATTGTCGACGATTGCGCGGTGGCGCGCTGCCACGCCGGGCCGCGCGTCATGGTGCGCGACGGCTGACGTTCTGCGACATGCGCGAACGGATCGCCCTGCGCCGACCAGTTGGCGCGCCACAGGCTTTGTCCCCCGCCGAAGCTGTTTTCGCTATCGACATGCTCGGGCGGGATTTCGGCGATGAAGCGGCTGGGGATGCTGCTCATCCACTGGCCATAGATCCGACGGTTCGCGGCGTGATAGATGCTGGCACGCACACGGGCGCGGGTGATCGCGACATAGGCGAGGCGGCGTTCTTCCTCGAGGCTGGCGGTGCCGCCTTCGTCCATCGAGCGCTGCGACGGAAACACCCCATCCTCCCACCCGGCGAGGAACACATGGTCGAATTCGAGGCCTTTGGCCGCGTGGATCGTCATGATGGTGACGGTTTCTGTCTCTTCATTCTGATCACGGTCCATCACGAGGCTGACATGCTCGAGGAAGGCTTCGAGCGAGTCATAGTCCTCCATCGCGCGGACGAGTTCGGACAGGTTTTCGAGCCGCCCCGCGGCTTCGACGCTGCGGTCGGCCTGCAGCATCGCGGTGTAGCCCGATTCGTCGAGGATCAACTGCGTCAGCTCGGGGTGCGAAAGATTGCCCGCCTTTTCCTGCCAGCCGCGCATGAGCGCCACGAAATTGGCGAGTTGGCGGCGGGCTTGCGGGGTGAGTTCGTCGGTCTCGGTGATGCGCGCGGCTGCGCGGAGTAGTGGTGTTTGTTCAATCCGTGCAAACTGGTGGATGCGCGCGAGCGCCTTGTCGCCCAGACCGCGTTTAGGCGTGTTGATGATGCGCTCGAACGCCAGATCGTCGGCGGGTGATTGGACAAGCCGGAGATAGGCGAGCGCGTCGCGGATTTCGGCGCGTTCGTAGAAACGATAGCCGCCGACGATGCGATACGGCATGCCGATCGCGATGAAACGGTCTTCGAACTCGCGCGTCTGAAACTGCGCGCGGACAAGGATCGCGGCGCGGTCGAGGCTGACTTTGCGAACCTGAAGGGTTTCCAGCTCCTCACCGATCCGCCGCGCTTCTTCGGGTCCGTCCCACACGCCGACGACGCGCAGCTTGTCGCCGGGGTCGAGATCGGTCCAGAGCGTCTTGCCGAGGCGGCCGCTGTTCTGCGCGATCAGCGCCGAGGCCGCGGCGAGGATCTGCGGGGTCGAGCGGTAATTTTGTTCGAGGCGGATGACCGTCGCGCCAGGAAAATCCTTTTCGAAGCGCAGGATGTTCGCAACCTCGGCGCCGCGCCACGAATAGATCGACTGGTCGTCGTCGCCGACGCAGCAGATGTTCTTGCGCTGCTGCGCGAGCAGGCGGAGCCAGAGATATTGGCTGGCGTTGGTGTCCTGATATTCGTCGACCAGAATATATTTGAAGCGCTCCTGATATTGCTCGAGCACGTCGCGGTGGTTTTTGAGGATCACCAGCATATGGAGCAGCAGGTCGCCGAAATCGCAGGCGTTGAGCGTCTTCAGCCGCGCCTGATAGAGCGCATAGAAATGCTGGCCCTTGCCATCGGCGTAGGCTTCCTTGTCGGCGGCATCGAGGTCGGCGGGGACGAGGCCGCGGTTTTTCCATTTGTCGATCAGCCCGGCCAGCTGGCGCGCGGGCCAGCGCTTTTCATCGAGCCCGTCGGCCTGAATCAGCTGTTTCAGGACGCGCAGCTGGTCGTCGGTGTCGAGGATGGTGAAATTGCTTTGCAGTCCGACGAGTTCGGCGTGACGACGCAGCATCTTGGCCGCGATGCTGTGGAAGGTGCCGAGCCACGCCATGCCCTCTACCGCGTCGCCCATCATGCGGCCGATGCGTTCGCGCATTTCGCGCGCCGCCTTGTTGGTGAAGGTGACCGCGAGGATTTCGGACGGCCAGGCGCGGCGCGTCGCGATGATATGCCCGAGCCGCGCGGTGAGCGCCGCGGTCTTGCCGGTCCCGGCGCCTGCGAGCATCAGCACCGGGCCTTCGGTGGTCAGCACCGCCTGCCGCTGCGGCCCGTTCAATCCTTGCAGATAGGGCGGGTCCAACGGATCGGGCGGGGGAAGGTCGGGCAGCGAGGCAGGGGGCAGGGTCACGCGCGAACGATTAGGGAACGCGGGGCGGGCTGTCCAGCGTGGGGAGGCGCATTTTCGTCTTGCGCCGATCGCCTCGTCGCGTCCAAGGCGGCATGATCAACAAGGGGAGGGGCGTAGGCCGTGGATCTGGCACCCTATCGCAAGCATCGGCGCATCCTGGCCGCAAGCCTGGTCGGCACCGCGGTCGAATTTTATGATTTCTATATTTACGGCACCGCCGCAGCGCTGGTGTTCGGGCCTTTGTTCTTTCCGTCGGAATCGCCCTCGGCGCAGCTGATGCTGAGCTTCATGAGCTTTGGTCTCGCCTTCTTTGCCCGGCCAGTCGGGGCGATCGTGTTCGGCCATTATGGCGACCGGATCGGGCGCAAGTCGACGCTGGTCGCGTCGCTGATGCTGATGGGTGTATCGACGCTGCTGATCGCGGTCCTGCCGACTTATGCGATGGTCGGCTGGGTTGCGCCGCTGCTGCTGTGCCTGTTGCGGTTCGGGCAGGGGTTCGGGCTGGGCGGCGAGTGGGGCGGCGCGGCGTTGCTGGCGGTCGAGAATGCGCCGCCCGGGTGGCGGTCGCGGTTCGGGATGTTCCCGCAGCTCGGCGCGCCGGTCGGCTTTATCGCGGCGAACGGATTGTTCCTGCTGCTCGGCCTGGGGCTCAGCGACGGCGATTTTGCCGCCTGGGGCTGGCGGATCCCGTTTCTGCTGTCGGCGGTGCTGGTTGGGCTGGGGTTGTGGGTGCGGCTCAAGATCGGCGAGACGCCGGCCTTTGCCGACGCGCTGGCCACGGAAGCGCCTGTCGCGGTCCCGATCGGCGAGCTGTTTCGCCACCATCTTGTCGTGACGCTGGCCGGCACCTTTGCCGTCGTCGCCTGTTTCGCGATCTTCTATCTCGCGACCTCGTTCGCGCTGGCGCATGGGACCACGACGCTGGGGTATCCCAAGGAACAGTTCCTGCTGATCCAGCTCGGCGCGATCCTGTTCATGTCGGTCGGGATCATCTTTGCCGGCTACGCCAGCGATGCGTCGAGCGCGCACCGCGTGCTGACGTGGGGATGCGGCGCGACGGTGCTGGTCGGTTTCCTGTTCGGACCGGCGCTGGCATCGGGATCATGGCCCGTCGTCGGGTTGGGGCTGGCGACGGCCCTGTTCGTGATGGGGCTGGTGTACGGCCCGCTCGGCGGCTGGCTGACCGGGCTGTTCCCGGTGCAGGTTCGCTACACCGGCGCGTCGGTCGCGTTCAACGCGGGCGGCATATTGGGCGGCGCCATGGCACCGATCGTCGCGCAGGCGCTGGCCGAGCGCGGCGGGACCGCGATGGTCGGCCTGTATCTGGCAATCGCCGGGATCGTCAGCTGGATCGGCCTGCGGCTGGTGCGACCCGACACGGCGCCGGGTTAAACCCGCGCATCAGGCAAGCCGCAGCAGCGTCAGCCGCGCCTTGCCGACCTTGCGGTCGGCGTCAATGACGAAGCCTGCAACATCGACGTTTTCGCTATGTCCAGTTTCGACCGAAACCCAGCTGTCGGGGCCGATCCAGCCGAGGCGATGCAGCTTGTCGAGCGCGACGCTGGCGGCGCCGGTGCCATAGGGCGGGTCGAGCATAAGCAGGTCATGGGCGCGCGGCGCCGGGCCAAGGCCGAGCACCGATCCGGCGCGGACATCGGCGCGCGCGGTTGCGCCCAGGCTGGACAGATTGCCGCGCAGCACGTCGAGCGCATCGCGGTCCTGTTCGGCGAACAGGCAGGTGGCGGCGCCGCGCGACAGGGCTTCGATGCCGAGCGCGCCCGATCCCGCGAACAGGTCAGCGACCACGAGTCCTTCGAAACTGCCCAAGCGGCTGGTCAGCATCGAGAACAAAGTCTCGCGGGTGCGATCCGCGGTCGGGCGTGTCGCGTAACCCTTGGGCGCCAGCAGCTTGCGGCCACGCCATTCGCCGGAAATGACTCGCATCGTCGTCAGCCCATATGCCGACGGAATTTGAACAATTCGTCACGCGGTACGACGTCGACGGCGCTCATGGGCAATCCGTCGAGTTCGAATGCGCCGTAGCGGGTGCGGATCAAGCGGCTGACCTGGAGCCCGAAATGTTCGAGCACCTTGCGGACTTCGCGGTTCTTGCCCTCGGTCAGCGTCATTTCCACCCACTGGTTGCGCCCGGTGCGACGCTCCAGATTGGCGTCGATCTTGCCATAGGTGACCCCGTCGATGGTGATCCCCATCGCGAGCTCCTCCAGCTGTTCCTGGCTGATGTCGCCAAAGGCGCGGGCGCGATAGGTGCGCTCGACCCCGCTGGCGGGCAGTTCGAGCTGGCGCTTGAATTCGCCGTCGTTGGTCAGCAGCAGCAATCCCTCGGTGTTATAATCGAGGCGTCCGACCGGCATCAGCCGCGGCAAATCCTTGGGCAGCACGTCATAGATCGTCTTGCGCCCCTTGGGATCGCGCGCCGCGGTGATGCACCCGGCGGGCTTGTGAAAGCGATAGAGACGGGTCGAGACGGGCTTGGCGACCGGATTGCCATCGACGGTGAGCCCTTCGAGCGAGGTCAGCAACGGCGCGGGCTGGACGACGACGACGCCGTTCAGCGCGATCCGGCCTTCCTCGACCATCCGCTCGACATCGCGCCGCGATCCGACCCCGGCGCGCGCGAGCAGCTTTGCGATCCGCTGTGGGCCGTCCTCATCGCGATCAGCGTCGGCGGGCTTGGCTTTGAGCGCGGAGGCGGCACCGCGCGCGGCGCGGCGGCCTTTCGGGACGTCGCGGTCGCCGGGGGACTTGGGCGCGGTGCGAGGAGGTCGGCGGGTGGTCATGGGAACGGGTACGGCTTTCTTGTCGTTATGCGGGCAAGAGTGTTGCCCTGTGGCCACGCTCATAGCCGGAAACGTGTCGCTTCGTCGATGGGAAGCGGAAGCAATCTTGCACGACGGCATTGAGCGCGTCATGGCGCGGTTAAAGGGAGTTCATATGCTCTTCGCGTCCCGCCCGTCCTGCATCAAGCGGCTGCTGATCATTGAGGATGATCCGCTGGTCGCGTTCGACAATGAGCGGACGCTGAAACACAGCGGGTATGAAATCGTCGCGACGGTCGATTCGGGTGAGGCTGCGGTGCCGATCATCGCCGACGAACAGATCGATGCGGTGGTGCTCGATTTGGGGCTGGCGGGTCACATGACGGGCCGCGAAGTGGCGCGATTGGCGCGCGATCGCGGTATTGCCGTGCTGCTGGTGACGGGGAGTTGCCCTGAGGATGCCGCAGATATTGCGGTTGCCTGCCTCAGCAAGCCGCATAGTGCCTCGGCGCTGGTCGCGGCGCTGCGCGCGGTCGAAACGATGACCTGCAAGAACAAGGCACCGCGCAAGGTCAGCGGGCTGTTGACCTATTGGCGACCCGAAGCGGCGTAAGTCGCACGGTTGGCCGCGACCGCGGCAAATACCCGCTTCCAATTTGACCCCAAGGCATTAGGCCTTGGCGCCAAGCACAGAACCGCTCGCCAGCGGTCCGCGGGGAGCTCAGAATGTCCGTCGACTTTATCCGTTTTCTTATTTTCGCCGGGGTCCTGGCCGGGCTGGTCGTCGTCGCGCTCGCAGTCCCCGCGTTCCGTCCGTATCTGCGCAAGAATCCGGCGGTCGCTTTCCTCCTCGGCATTTCGAGCGGCTTCCCCTTCACCCTGATTGCCGCCACCATGACCTTCTGGCTGGCCAAGGTCGGCTTCACGCCGACGACCATCGGCTTTGCGGTGATGGTCGGCATTCCCTACACCATCAAGTTCCTGTGGGCGCCCCTCGTGGACAAGATCCCGCTGCCGGTTTTGACCAAGGCGCTGGGCCAGCGGCGCAGCTGGCTGTTTTTCGTGCAGTTCTTCCTTGTGATCGCCATCTGGCAGATGGGCGCGAGCAATCCGCAGCCCGACGATTATCGCTGGTTCCTGTTCTGGGCGGTCGTCACGGCGTTCTTTTCGGCGACGCAGGACATCGTCATCGACGCCTATCGCATCGAAATCTTGGAAGAGGACGAATTTGCGCACGGGACCGCGACGAACCAGTTCGGCTATCGCACCGGCAATCTGATCGCGGGCGCCGGCACGATCTATTTCGCCTCGCAGGAGGGGTTGGGGCTTGGCTGGGCCATGGCTTACGGGCTGACAACCCTCTGCGTTCTGCCCGCAGTTATCGGTGCCTTCTGGGCCGGTGAAGGCAAATTTATCGACAGGTTCAGCAATGCATCGGGCATGAAGCCCGGCCAATGGCTCGTCGAAACCGTGGTCAATCCGTTTCGCGAGTTCCTGACCCGCGATGGCGCGCTGATGATCTTGCTGTTCATCCTGGTTTATAAAGTCGGCGATGCCATGGGGCAGGCCATGCTCGGCCCGATGATCGTCGATCTGAATTTTGCCGATCTCGATTACATCACGGCAAACAAAATATGGGGCTTTGCCGCGCTTATTGTCGGGTCCGCTTTGGGTGCGCCATTCGTTCTGTGGCTGGGCATGGGCCGGGCGCTGCTTGTTTCCGTGTTGCTGATGATGTTTTCCAACCTCATGTTCATGGCGCTGTCGATCGCGGGTAATAGTTACTGGATGCTGGTTGCGGCGATCGTGACCGAGAACATCACCAGCGGCATCGGCCTCACCGTCGTTGCCGTCTATCTCTCCGGATTGTCAAACATCGCCTATACCGCGACGCAGTTTGCGCTGCTCTCATCGGTTGCGGTGATCGGGCGGACCTTCATGGCCGGCCCCGCTGGCTATGCCGCGGAGAAGCTCGGCTGGACCGGCTTCTGGGGGCTGACCGTGCTCGCCGCGATCCCCGGCATGATCCTGCTGTGGATGATGTGGCGCAAAGGCTATGTCGTGCAATCCATCCGCCAGAGCGGCGCGGTCGAGCTCGACGAAGGCAAACTCCGTAAGCCCGTCGGCGCCGCGCGCGTCGTCGGCTTCGCACTGATCGTCGCGGGCGTCGTCGGCGTGCTGCTGGCCAACCAGCTCGAGCTGGCGTCGCATATCATGTACGCGTCGCTCGCCGCCGTCCTCGCAGGGGCGCTGTTGGCGTGGAAAGGTCCGGCGCCGAAGGTCGTCTGAGGGGCGAGCATCGGGCATTAGCGGTCACACCCACATATAGATCCCGTTCGTGTCGAGCGTAGTCGAGACACCTATGGGGCGCGTGTCCCTTCGCGTGTCTCGACTACGCTCGACACGAACGGAAACAGGGGGCGTCCGGAAACCAACATAACGCCGTCATCCCTTAAACCGGTAACTCGCCGTTTGCTTCCAGCACCACGCCCGCGAGGTAGAGCGACCCGCAGATCAGGACATCGCCCGCCTGACGATGCGCCGCGATATGGCGGAGCGCCGTCGCCACGTCGTCGCACGGTTGCGCGTCGGGAATGCCCAGCTCGCTTTGCACCCAATGGCACAGGTCTTTGGGATCGTGATGCTCATGCCCCGGGATTGGTACCGCCTGAAATGACGCGATCTTGTCGGCGAAGGGACGCAGGAAGCCCAGAGCGTCCTTATTCTTGAGCAGCCCGCAGACGATGTGCAACGGCGGTTGGTCGGCTAGGGCCATTGCCACTGCCGCCCCCGCATCGGGATTGTGCCCGCCGTCGAGCCAGATGGTGGCGCCGTCGCGGAGCAGGCTCGTTAGCGGTCCATTGCTTAGCCGCTGCATCCGTCCGGGCCAGAAGGCCGCGGCGACGCCCCTTACGATGTCATCGTCGGTGGGTCGCGGGTCGGGCGTACTGCGCAGCATGGCAATCGCGAGACCCGCGTTGCGCATCTGATGCGCGCCCGCCATGCGCGACCGCAAGGTCGGCGCAATAGAACCCTGCTTGGATTTCCAGCCGAAGCCTTCGGCTTCGGGAACCACAGCCCAGCCATCGCCTTCTGAGAATAGCGCACCGCCGACCGCGGCTGCGCGTTCGCGGACCACCTTCATCACATGATCGGGATAAGCGAGCGTGACGAGCGCCGCACCGGGTTTGAAGATACCGGTCTTTTCCCAGGCAATGCGTTCAATGGCCCCGGCTGGCACACCGTCCTCGGGAGCGAGCAGAAAGGCTTCGTGATCGATGCCTAGCGAGGCGATACCGCACACTGCGGGGGCGGGGATGATATTGGTGGCGTCGAGACGGCCGCCGAGGCCGACTTCAATGATGACGTCGTCAGCGGGGATACGCGCGAAGGCGAGGAAGGCGGCGGCGGTGGTCACTTCGAAGAAGCTGGCTTGCAGGTCGTGCGCAACGTCGAGCGCTTCTTCGAGCAGCGCCGCGAGCAGCGCGTCATCGATCAGCGTGCCGGCAAGGCGGATGCGTTCGTTGAAGCGGACGAGGTGCGGGCTGGTATAGCTGTGGACGCGGCGCCCCTGCGCCTCGAGAATCGCGCGGAGGTAGGCGCAGGTTGAGCCTTTGCCGTTGGTGCCTGCGACGTGGAAGGTGCGCGGGAGTTGGTTTTGTGGGTTGCCGAGACGGGCGCAGAGTTCGGCGATACGGTCGAGGCCCAGGATGTCACGGCCCGGCGAGAGCGCGGTGAGGCGGTTGAGCTGGGTCTGAACGGCTGGGTCCGAAGAGTGGGCGTGGTCGGGCATATTTGGTGTCTCAAAGAGCGGCGTCATTGCGAGCGTAGCGAAGCAATCCAGAGCGGTTTACGCAGGCTCTGGATTGCCGCGTCGCCTTCGGCTCCTCGCAATGACGATGCCTGTGGACGTCAGGCCGCCTTCTCCGGCGCCAGATAGCCAATCAACCGCCCCAGCGTCTCCGGCAACTCTTTCCGGTGCACCACCATATCGATCATCCCGTGATCGAGCAGATATTCGGCGCGCTGGAACCCTTCGGGCAATTTTTCACGGATCGTGTTTTCAATGACGCGCTGGCCCGCGAACCCGATCAGCGCCTTGGGTTCGCTGATCTGGACATCGCCGAGCATCGCATAGCTGGCGGTCACGCCGCCGGTAGTCGGATCGGTGAGCAGCACGATATAGGGCAGGCCGGCGCGGCGCAGGCGGGCCAGCGCCACGGTGGCGCGCGGCATCTGCATCAACGACAGCGTACCTTCCTGCATCCGCGCGCCCCCAGCGGCGGTGATTGCGATATAGGGGCAGCCGCGCCGGATCGCCTGTTCGACCCCGGCAACAAAGGCTTCGCCGACGGCGACGCCCATCGAGCCGCCCATGAAGGCGAAATCCTGGACACCGACGACGGCGGGCTGGCTGGCAATGCGACCGAACGCATTCTGATAGGCGTCGCGGTCGCCGGTCTGCGCGCGCGCCGCCTTGATCCGATCGACATATTTTTTGGTGTCGCGGAATTTCAGCGGGTCTTCGGGCGCCGCGGGGGCGGGCAGGATTTCGTGTTGTCCGCCATCGAACAGCTGCGCAAAACGCTCGGTCGCGCCGATGCGGTCGTGATGGTCGCAGCGCGGGCAGACGTTGAGATTGTCTTCCCATTCCTTGACGAACACCATCTGCTGGCACTGGCGGCATTTGTGCCACAGATTGTCGGCGGTATCGCGCTTGGCCGTGAAGGGCAGGGCATTGCGGACGCGGTCGAGCCAGCTCATGCGGCGATCTCCTTTGCACCGTGGATAGCAGCGGCAAGGCTGCGGGTGAAGGTTTCGATGTGGCGCGGCGCGTCGGCGCCATGCCGGGCGACGAGTTCGACGAGTGCCGAGCCGACGACGACGCCATCGGCGACCTTGGCGATCTCGGCCGCTTGCTCGGGGGTGCGGACGCCGAAGCCGACCGCGATCGGCAGGTCGGTCTGCGTGCGGAGACGTGCCACGGCTTCTTCAATGCTCGCCTGCGCCGCCTGTTGCAGCCCGGTGATCCCGGCGACGCTGACATAGTAGAGAAAACCGCCCGCGCCATCGAGCACCGCGGGCAGGCGCGCGGCATCGGTGGTCGGGGTGGCAAGGCGGATCTGATCGACCCCGGCGGCGCGCAGCGCGGGACCAAGGCTGTCGTCTTCCTCGAACGGAATATCCACGCAGATAACGCCATCGACGCCGGCATCCTTGCAGGCGGCGGCGAACCAGTCAGCGCCGCGTACCGTCATGGGATTGGCGTATCCCATCAGAACGAGCGGAATGTCGGGGTGGCGGGCGCGAAAGCCTTTGGCGATGGCAAGGATTTCAGCGGTTGTCGTCCCAGCGGCAAAGCTGCGCAGGTTTGCAGCCTGGATCGCGGGGCCGTCGGCCATTGGATCGGTGAACGGCATACCGAGTTCGATGACATCGGCTCCCCCCGCGACGAGCGCGTCGAGGATGGCGGCCGTGTCGCCGTCACCCGCGGTAACGAAGGTGACAAGCGCGGGGTGAGGCTTGGCGAAGGCGGTGGCGAAACGGGTCATATCTGCGTCCCTAGCGCCTCGGCGACGGTGAAGATGTCCTTGTCACCGCGGCCGCACAGATTGACGATGATGATCGCATCGCGGTCCATCTCAGGCGCGACTTTGGTCACGACCGCGATGGCGTGCGACGGTTCGAGCGCGGGGATGATGCCTTCGGTGCGGCAGAGCAGCTGGAAAGCATCGAGCGCTTCGGTGTCGGTCGCGCTGGTATATTCGACGCGGCCGATGTCGCGCAGCCAAGCATGTTCGGGGCCGATGCCGGGGTAGTCGAGGCCCGCGCTGATCGAATGCGCTTCGTCGATCTGGCCGTCTGCGTCCTGGAGCAGATAGGTGCGGTTGCCGTGGAGGATGCCGGGCGCACCGCCCGCGAGGCTGGCGGCGTGTTCCTTGTCGAGGCCATGGCCTGCGGCTTCAACGCCGAGCATCCTCACTGACGGGTCGTCGAGGAAGGGGTGGAAGAGACCGATCGCATTCGACCCTCCGCCAATCGCAGCGACGAGCAGGTCGGGCAGGCGTCCGGTGCGATCGAGCAATTGCGCGCGCGCTTCCTTGCCGATCACGCTCTGAAAATCGCGGACGAGTTCGGGGTAGGGGTGCGGTCCGGCGGCGGTGCCGATGATGTAGAAGGTGTCGTGGACATTGGCGACCCAGTCGCGCAGCGCCTCGTTCATCGCGTCCTTGAGTGTCCGCGCCCCGCTTTCGACCCCGATCACCTCAGCGCCGAGCAGCTTCATGCGGAACACGTTCGGCTGCTGCCGCTCCATGTCGCGCGCACCCATATAAATGACGCAGGGCAGGCCGAACCGCGCGCAGACGGTCGCCGTCGCAACGCCATGCTGGCCCGCGCCGGTCTCGGCGATGATCCGCGTTTTTCCCATACGGCGCGCGAGCAGGATCTGGCCGATGCAATTGTTGATCTTGTGCGCGCCGGTGTGATTGAGCTCGTCGCGCTTGAACCAGATTTGCGCGCCCTTGCCCTCCGGTGCGTCTTTGCGCAGCTCTTCGGTCAGCCGCTCGGCATAATAGAGCGGACTGGGGCGCCCGACATAATGCGTCAGCAGATCGTCGAATTCGGCGGCAAACGCTGGATCGCTCTGCGCTGCGCGATATTCGCGTTCGAGGTCGAGGACGAGCGGCATCAGCGTTTCGGCGACGAAGCGCCCGCCGAAAATCCCGAAATGGCCGCGCTCGTCGGGCTGGCTGCGAAAGCTGTTGGGCTGGGTGCTCATGACCGCGCCGCTTTAAGGAAAGCGGCGATCTTGTCCACATCCTTCACGCCCGGTGCGCTTTCGACGCCTGACGAGACATCAACCAGCGGCGCGCCGGTCGCGGCGATCGCTTCGGCGACGTTCGCAGGGGTCAGGCCGCCCGCAACGCCCCAGTCCATGGTGTGACGATGGTTTTTAAGCAGGGACCAGTCGAAACGCGTGCCTGTCCCGCCGGGAAGTGCGGCCGCGGGGGCGTCGAAGAGGATGCGGTCGGCCGCGCCCTGATATTTCTGGACTCGCTCCAGCGTCCCGGCGTCCTTCAGGCCGACGGCCTTCCAGACCTGTGCGGGCGCGATCCGCTTGACCACGGCGAGCCACTCGGGACTTTCGTTGCCGTGGAACTGGATGATGTCTGGACGCACCGCCGCCAGCGCTTCACCGGTCAACTGCTGCGATGCGTTGACGAGCAACAGCGCGACCTGAACGTGGCGTCCTGCGCGTTTGCGCAGCTCGGCGGCAGTCTTAAGATCGACGTGGCGTGGGCTCGGCTCATAATGAACGAGGCCGATGTGCGTGGCGCCCTGTGCGATGGCGGCGTCGATGGTTTCGGGGGTGGACAGGCCACAGATTTTGACGAGGAGGGACATAGGTTTCTGATCCTGTCGTCATCCCGGCGCAGGCCGGGATCTCAACGGCGCGGTGGACCGCAAGGGTGAGATTCCGGCCTGCGCCGGGATGACGGATGTTTGGGGCTTAAAGCGTGGCTTCGATTTCGCGCGCGGCGAGGTCGGGGTCGGGCGACTGGCTGATCGGGCGACCGACGACCAGGATCGACGCACCATCGGCCATCGCTTGTGCCGGGGTGACGACCCGTTTCTGATCACCCGCGCTGCCGTTCGAGGGTCGGACCCCCGGCACGACGAAGAAACCACCAGGCCAGGCCTTGCGCGCCGCTTTCACTTCCTGACCCGAACAGACGATGCCGTCGAGCCCGGCTTCGCGGGCGAGCGCGGCGAGGCGGACGACCTGATCGTGCGGGGTGCCGCCGACACCGATGTCGTCGAGGTCGGGGGCGTCCAGGCTGGTCAGCACGGTCACGGCGACAACCTTGGTATTGAGCCCCGCCACTGCCTTCGCCTCTTCGAGCATCGCGCGGCCGCCCGCGGCGTGGACGGTCAGGATGGCGGGTTCGAGCGGGCGAAGCGCCTGGATCGCCTTTGCGACGGTGTTCGGGATGTCGTGCAGCTTGAGGTCGAGAAAGATCGGCAGCCCGAGCTTGGCCATTTCATGGACGCCATGATGGCCGTTGGCGCAGAAGAATTCGAGGCCCAGCTTCAACCCGCCAACATGATGCCGCACCTTTTGCGCCAAAGCGACCGCGGCATCGAGATCGGGGTTATCGATGGCAAGATAAAGCGGTGAGCTCATGGAATATCCAGTGGCAGGGTGGGGGAAGCGGTTCCAGAGACAGGCGCCGGGGCGGGCGTCGCCACCGGTGCGGGTTCGACAGGACGGTTCGCGAGCGCCCGCATGTCGGCAAGCTGGCGCTCGCTGGCATCGAGGCGGCGCTTCAGCGACCAGCGCGTGGTGCGAAGTGCAATCCACATCGGCACACTGCCGATCAGGAAAGAGGCCAGGATCAGCACCGGCAATTTGGTGTCGAGCACCTGACCCGGCCAGATGGTCACGGTGACAGCAAGCCAGTTCGCCATCGCGAAAATAACCAGCACGGCGGTCAGAAAGACCCAGATAATTGTCCGCAGAATACCCACTATATCATGCTCCTCTGTCGGTCAGTCACGACCCTAAGCCAGATTGGCGCGGCTTTCCAGTCCGGCTATGCCGCGCCGAAGACACGATCGAAAATCGTGTCGACATGCTTCATATGATATCCAAGGTCGAAAAGTTCCGTCAGCTGCGCCGCAGACAGTCGCGCAGTGACGTCGGCGTCGGATTTCAACAGTTCGAGCAGCGACAATTGGCCGTCGCTTTCCCACACCCGCATCGCGTTGCGCTGAACCAGCAGGTAGCTGTCCTCGCGGCTCGCCCCTGCTTGCGTTAACGCCAGCAGCACGCGCTGCGAATGGACGAGGCCGCCCATGCGATCGAGGTTCTTCTGCATTCGTTCGGGATAGATCAGCAGCTTGTCGATCACCCCGGTCAGACGGCCGAGGGCGAAATCGAGCGTGATCGTGGCGTCGGGACCGATAAAGCGTTCGACCGACGAGTGGCTGATGTCGCGTTCGTGCCACAGCGCGACGTTTTCGAGCGCGGGGACGACCGCGCTGCGCACCATGCGCGCGAGGCCGGTGAGATTTTCGGTGAGGATCGGGTTGCGCTTGTGCGGCATCGCCGAGCTGCCTTTTTGCCCGGGCGAGAAATATTCCTCTGCCTCCAGCACTTCGGTGCGCTGCAAATGGCGGACCTCGGTGGCAAGGCGCTCGATCGACCCGGCGACAACACCGAGGGTGGCAAAGAACATCGCGTGACGGTCGCGCGGGATGACCTGCGTCGATACCGGTTCGATGCTCAGGCCAAGCTTGGCGGCGACATGTGCCTCGACGCGCGGGTCGATGTTGGCGAAGGTGCCAACCGCGCCGGAGATGGCGCAGGTGGCCACTTCGGCCCGCGCGGCGATCAAGCGCCCCTTGCAGCGATCGAAATCGGCATAGGCTTGCGCCAGTTTGAGCCCGAAGGTGACAGGCTCGGCGTGGATGCCGTGACTGCGACCAATTGTCGGGGTTAGCTTATGCTCAAAGGCGCGGCGCTTGATGGCAGCGAGTAGCGCGTCGATGTCGGCGATCAACAGGTCTGCGGCCTGCGCCAGCTGGACGGCGAGGCAGGTATCGAGGACGTCCGAGCTGGTCATGCCCTGATGCATGAAGCGCGCTTCTTCGCCGACATTTTCCGACACCCAGGTCAGAAAGGCGATGACATCATGCTTGGTGACCGCCTCAATCGCATCAATAGCGGCGACGTCGATGACAGGGTTCGTCGCCCACCAATCCCACAGCGCTTTGGCGGCAGATTTCGGAACGGTTCCGAGCTCGGCGAGGGCGTCGGTGGCGTGCGCTTCGATCTCGAACCAGATGCGAAAGCGATTCTCGGCCGACCAGATCGCGGTCATTTCCGGCCTGGTGTAACGCGGAACCATTGAATTTCCTTCCTTTAAGGGCGCTCTGTCGCGGATTCGCAGCGGAACCGTGACGGGCCGCCCCGTAGCAGGGACGGGCCGTTTCGCCAAACCCTGCGGCACCGCAACCATGCCGGAATTTGGCGGGTTGCCCCTATGCCCCATCAAAACAGGCGACGGGTCGCAAATACCCCAAAGTCGCCGCGAAAGGAGATATTCTATGTTGAAACAGATGCTTTTGATCGGCGCTGCGGCCGTCAGCTTCCCCGCGCTGGCGCAGACGACTGCCCCGACGGACGCGGAACCGGCGCCCACCAGTCAGACGCCGCCAGCCCCCACCGATACCACGGCACCGGCGCCGGACGAAAAACCCGCCGACGATGCCAACCCTACGGACGACACAGCCCCGACTGAGGATGCCGCGCCGACCGACACCCCACCGGCAGCCGAACCTACCCCGCCGGCTGACCAACCTGCCCCGGAACCCGAACCGAAACCCGAACCGGATCCGGAATGATAACCAAAGAATGATTTAGGAGAACGACCATGTTGAAACAGATGCTTTTGATCGGAGCCGCCGCCGTTAGTTTCCCGGCGCTGGCGCAAACGACCGCCCCCGCCGCTGATCCGGCAGCATCGACGACTGCCGCTGACCCTGCAACGGCGCCCGACTCGACGATGCCTGCTGAACCGGTTCCCGCTCCGGATGCTTCGGCACCCCCGGCAGCGACCGAAGCGGCCCCCGCAGCAGCGGCGGCAACGCCGACCCAGATCGCTCAGATCGTCGAGAAGGAATTTCCTACCTATGATGCGGATGCCAATGGCGACCTGAACAATGCCGAATTTGCGACGTGGATGAAGAAACTGCGCGCCGCGACTGAACCGGGTGTCGATCCCGAATCGGCCGACGTTACGACGTGGATCGGTCAAGCGTTTGCCGCCGCCGATGGCGACAAATCGGGCGCGGTCAACAAGACCGAACTGACCGGGTTCCTTTCGCGCGGCGCTTAACAGCCACGCGCGGGGTGGTGCAGCCGTCGGAGCGATCCGGCGGCTGCATCCGTCTGTGCACTGCACGCCCCGCCGCCAACAACGGCGTCGGCCCTAAGGTTGTCGCACGGCAACAATTGTCAGCATGTGATCGTCACCGCCGCGGTCTGGCCAGTTGATCGACTGGCCGACGCTGAGGCCGATCAGGCCAGCGCCGATCGGGGTGAGGATTGATATCCGACCTGCCGAAATGTCAGCGTCGCCTGGATAGACCAAGCGCACCGTGCGTTCAGCGCCGCTTTTTGCGTCGACGAAGGTAACATCCGACCCCATTGTCACGACGTCGGACGGAATATCGGAACGGCGACAGATGGTCGCGCGGTCGATTTCGTCGAGCAACCCCTCGTAAAGATTGATGGAATCGCGCTGTTTTAGCAGCGTGAGTTCGGTGAGCGTGTCGGCTTCGCTGTCGATCATATGGATATGCGGCCTGACGGCCTGGGTATTTAGCATGGAACGGGCTTTCCGGCTGATGCGCCGCGATCTGCGTCGCGCGCTGCAGGGTTGAAAAGAGGTTGCCCCGGGTTCGGGGCAAGCGCCGGAACCCGGGGCTAAATGCCCGCGAGAAGCTGTCCCCCGTGAAAACGGAAGCGAAGAAGGCCGCGTCGGATCTGCATAGCCTGAATGATGTCGCAGGGGAGCGGGGAAGTCAAATGTAGCGCATCCGCGATGCGCAATGTCAGAGAAGCCCCATTGCCCGGAAGCTGCGAAATTCCGACCCGCCGATCACGATATGATCGTGGAGCGCGATCCCCAGACGCGCTCCGGCATCTGCAATTTCGCGCGTGATGGCGATGTCCTGTCGGCTCGGTTCGGGGCTGCCGCTCGGGTGATTGTGGACCAGAATGATCGCCGACGCGCCGAGCTCGAGCGCGCGCTTGATGACTTCGCGGACATAGATGGCCGACTGGTCGATCGACCCTTCGCTCGCCAATTCGTCGCGGATCAGCATGTTGCGCGAATTGAGATAGAGGACGCGCACCCGCTCGATGTCGATCGGTCCCATGTCGGCGCGCAGCCAATCGAGCAACGCATCCCAGCTCGACAACAAGGGCTTGTCGCGAAATTCGCCCTTGAGCAGCCGCAGGCTGGCGGCCTGGACGATCTTCAGCGCCGCGATGCCGGTATCGCCGAGCCCCTCGACGCGGCGCAGCGATTCGGGATCGGCGCTGACCAGCTGGGCGAGCGACCCGAATTCGCGCAGCAAAGCCTTGGCCAGCGGTTTGGTGTCGCGGCGCGGGATGGCGAGGGCGAGCAGATATTCGACCAGCTCGTAATCGGCCATGCCGTCGGCGTCGCCGCTGAGCAGACGCCCGCGCAACCGCGCGCGGTGGCCCGCATGATCCGGCGGCGAAGCGGGCGTGTCCATCGCCCCCCGAATAACCGCCTTGTGAGCCGCACTCAACGGGCATAGGACACAGATGATGGCGATCCGGACCAATTTGTTGCAGCGAAACGGGATTTCCGGCGTTGCTGTGATGGAAACCGGCGGGGTCGAGGGACGAATTGGACGCCATGACGTCAGCTGCTGCCCTGCAATCCTGCGCCAGTTCCGGCATCTCGCGGCCTTGTCATGACTGAGCCGGATGACGCGCCGCGGCCCAAATGGCATCGCCGGACGCTATTGTTCAAAAAGCGCTGGATGACCGCAGGCGCGGTCATCGTCGTGATCGCCGGGGTGTGGATCGCACGCGAGCCCATTGCCGACCGCTTTATCAGCGACGAACTTGGCAGCCGCGGGGTTCCGGCGCGGTACAAGATCGATTCGATCGGTTTCCGCAGCGAGCGGCTGTCGAATGTGGTGATCGGCGATCCCAAAAATCCCGATCTGACCGCGAAGAAGGTCGAGGTGCTGCTGGGCTATGGCTGGTCTGGCCCCTATGTCACCGAAATCCGCGCCGAGGGCGTTCGGCTCTTTGGCCGCTTCGTCGATGACCGGCTGTCGTTCGGGGCACTCGACAAGTTTCGCGATCCGACCAGCACCGATCCCTTTGCCTTGCCGGACCTAGGCGTTGTTCTGCGCGATGCGCGGGCGCGGGTCGAAACGCCGTGGGGCAATGTCGGCGCGGCGCTGAGCGGCGGCGGCAATCTGCGCCGCGACTTCACCGGGAAGCTTGCACTTGTCGCGCCCCGGGCGGCGGCGGCGGGATGCGAAGGCCGCGATGTCAGCTTTTACGGCACCCTGCTCGTTCGTGATGTCCGCCCGCAGCTTGTCGGCCCCTTGCGTGGAAGCGGCTTGTCGTGTGCCAATGGCAGTGTGACTGCCGCGTCGCCGCAGATCGCTCTCGACGTATCGCTGTCCGAAGACCTGCAAAGCTGGAAGGGCGAGGCCGACGCCAGCATCGCGCAGCTGGTTACCGGCCCCGTAAAGGCCGATCGGCTAGGCGTGCTGGCGCGATTCGATGGCAATGCAACGGCGACCAAGCTAGATCTTGATGCCGATATGGCGCGAGTGCGAGGCGCTGATTTTGCCGCCGAGACGGTGAGCATCGACGCAAAGGGTGTCGTCGGGCGGGCGGCGCCGAAGCTCGACGGCCAGATTCGCTTTGCGCGCGCCAGCGGTAGTGCGGCGATGCGGCGGACGCTGGCGGACAGCGTCAGCGGCCTGGCCGAAACGCCGCTCGGGCCGCTGGCGGCGAAGGCGAGCGGCGCGCTTAGCCGGATGCTGGCCGACGTCGGTGGCAGCGCCGATTTTGCGCTGGACGGCGAAGGGCCATCGGCGCGTATCGACTTGATCGCGCCGCAACTGGCCAGCGCCAGCGGCGCACGCTTTACCGGCAGTCCGGACAGCCGCATCGGTTATCTTTATGGCGCCGCGCAGCCCGCGGTTCTGGCGGCGGGCCGCTGGAGCTTTGGCGGTGGCGACCTGCCGACGGGTTCGGTCAGCCTCGATCGCCGCGGCGACGGGTCGATCACCGGGCTGGCGAACTTCGATCCCTATCAAGCGGGGGGCGCCAAGCTCGCGCTAGCCCCGGTTCGTTTTTCGGGCGACCGCAACGGCCTGCTACGCTTTGCGACGCGCGCCGACCTGTCGGGGCCGTTGGCAGGCGGGCGTGTCGAGCGGCTGAGCATCCCGCTTAACGGTTTCGTCGCGCCGACCGGCGCGCTGGCGCTCAATGGCGGATGCAGCCGGGTCAGCGCGGATCGCGTTAGCATATCGGGTTTCCAGATCGGCCGCAGCGCGATCGACCTTTGCAGCCGCCCCGGTGCGCCGCTGCTCAGTGCTGGGCCGGACGGCCTGCGCGGGCAAATTCGCATTCCCGGCATCAACCTGCGCGGCACCAGCGGCAGCTCGCCGTTCGTTGTGACCAGCGGCCCGGCAAATATCGATCTGACCGCAATGCGCTGGTCGCTCGCGCTCGCCGATTTCCGGTTAGGGGAGGGTGAGAGCGTCACGCATTTCAATGCTCAGAGCGTAACCGGACGTTCTACGGCGCAGGGAATGGCAGGTGAGTTGCGCGGTGCCAGCGGCAAGATTGGCGCGGTGCCGCTGAACATGAGCGAGATAGCGGGCGGGTGGCGCTGGGCGGACGGGGCGCTGACGCTCGATGGCGGGCTGTTGCTGACCGATGCCGCGCCCGACCCGCGCTTTGCACCGTTGATCAGCAATGATGCCAGCCTGCGCTTCGTCGATGGCGTGATTGATGCCAAGGCCGCGTTCAATGAGCAAAAGACCGGCACGAAAATTCTCGACACGATCATTCGTCATCGCCTTGTGGACGGGAGCGGTTCGGCGGACTTGCTCGTCAAGGAACTGCGGTTCGACGAGCGGTTTCAGCCGGACCAGCTCACCAGCCTCGCGCTCGGCGTCGTTGCCAATGTGCGCGGATCGGTCGTCGGCGACGGGCGCATCGAGTGGACCGCCGATGGGGTGACTAGCCGCGGCACCTTTGCGACTGCCGACGCGAGTCTGGCTGCGGCGTTCGGCCCGGTGAACGGGCTGACCTCGACGCTGACCTTCGACGATTTGATCGGCTTGAAGTCGGCGCCCGGCCAGATCGCGCGGATCAAGGAAATCAATCCGGGTATTCCGGTGCTCGACGGCGAAATCGAATATCAGCTGCTCGGCGACAATCGGGTGCGCGTCGAGGGTGGCAGCTGGCCCTTTGGCGGGGGACAATTGCTGCTCCACCCGACGACGCTCGATTTCGGCGCCGAGCAGACGCGGCGGCTGACGTTCGACATTGTCGGGGTCGATGCTGCGGTGTTCCTGCAAAGTTTCGGGTTCGACAATATCAACGCGACGGGCAAGTTCGACGGAACGCTGCCAGTCGAGTTCAGCGGTCTGGGCGGGCGGATCGTCGGCGGGCGGATCGATTCGCGCGAAGGCGGCGGGACGCTCGCCTATGTCGGCGAATTGTCGAACCGCAATCTGGGGGTCATCGCCAATTTTGCCTTTGGCGCGCTCCGCAGCCTGAAATATGATGATTTGACGATCATCTTGAACGGGGATCTGGACGGTGAAATGGTGACCGACATCCGCTTTGGCGGCGTGGGGCAGGGCGAGGGCGCATCGCGCAATTTCCTGACCAACCAGATCGCCAAAATTCCGCTGATTTTCAACGTCAAGATCAGGGCGCCGTTCCGTCAATTGCTGACGTCGGCGAAGGGATTTTATGATCCATCGCTGTTGATCGAGCAGAATCTGCCCGCGCTGATGCGCGCCCAGGAAGAAGCCGAAGCGGCCGAAAAAGCCAAGTCCGCCCCCGTTCAGCCTCCAGAAAGCGAGCCCATGCGATGAACACACCCAAGACAGGAGCAAGGAGGCGGGCCATAATCGGTCGTAGTCTGGCGGTTCTGATCGGTGGAGCGGCTGTAACCGGCTGTGTGCAGATCGAGACGCCCGACAAGCCGATCGAGATCAACCTGAATATCAACATCCGTCAGGAAGTGGTGTACAGGCTGGATGGTGACGCCAAGAAGCTCATCGAGCAGAATAGCGAGATATTCTGATGACAGGGAATGACATAATGCGTTTTAAGATGTGGAAACCGACCGGACTGGCGCTTGCTGCGATTGCGGCGACCGCTGCCATTGCGTTTGCGGTGCCGTCGGCGATGGCGCAGCGCGACCCCGCTTATGCCGCGGCGCGCGCCGCAGGCCAGGTCGGCGAGCAGCCCGACGGCTATCTTGGCTTTGCCAGCACCCCGACCCCGGCGATCCGGGCGCTGGTGCAGGATCTGAACATCAAACGCAAAGCCGCCTACACCGAGCGCGCGCAGGCAACCGGCAGCACAGTCGAGCAGTTCGCGTTCACCAGCGGCTGCAACCTGATCGCCAACACCAAGCCGGGTGAGAAGTATCAGGCACCCGATGGCAGCTGGAAAACCCGCGACGACAGTCCGCCGGTCCGCAACGCCAGCTGTCCGTAACCTTCCGCCTTCCAAGGGCGCCCGCGGGCGCCATATGCCGCCGCGCCCCTAAACGCGGCGGCATTTTTGTGCGCTGGGTCCGCGACATTATTGTGCATGGCAGCAATTGTGTTAGGGGCGGGCATTGACTTAATCGGGCGTCATTCCTAAACGGACCGCGCCTTAGGGGTCCCCCGAATTTTCGGGCCTTTTTTCGCAGGCGGAATCGGGGCTTTCCCGTTCTGTTTCAGGAGGATGGCACAAAATGACGGGGAACGGCAGCGATCCGGAACCAGCTTCGGAGGATTCGCGCCTGGTCTCGCTCACCGAGCGATTGGACCGGGCCGAAGCCGCAGAAGCGGAACGGACCGCGGTGAAGGCCGGACCGGAGACCGATGCCAATTACAAGCTCGGCAACCGCGTTCTGGCCGAGCTGCTGGGCGGTATCGGTGGCGGCGCGTTGGTCGGATGGACGATCGACTATTTTGCCGGCACCGAACCTTGGGGTCTGTTGGTGGTGCTGTTCCTTGGAGTAGCGGTCGCCTTCAGGAACATATTTCGAATTGCCAATATCCGGCCATCAAAACCGGATTGAAGCTGGATTACTGAGATTTAGGCGAGGTATCGCGTGGCGGATCAAGGCAAAGTGGACCCGATGCACCAGTTCGAGGTGCAGAAGATGTTCGACATGTTCCATGTCGGCAATCACGAGGTCGCATTTACCACCAGCGCCATGTGGATGGTCGTCGCTGGCCTGTTGCTGTGGGTGTTCATGATCGGCGGCATGAAGCGCCAACTCGTCCCCGGTCGTTGGCAGGTCGCGGTCGAAGGCTTCACCGGCTTTATTTCCGGCATGATGAACGCGAACATCGGCCCCGAAGGTCGTAAATATACGCCTTATGTCTTTTCGCTCTTCATGTTCATCCTGATGTTGAACGTGATTGGGCTGATGCCGCTCGGCCTGTTCGGCGTCCATCCCTTTACTGTGACGAGCCATTTCGCGATCACCGGTTTCCTCGCGATCCTGAGCTTTGCGATCGTGCTGATCGTTGGTTTCTGGCGCCACGGCCTGCATTTCTTCTCGCTGTTCGTTCCGCACGGCACGCCCTGGTGGCTGCTGTGGCTGATCCCCGTGATCGAACTGGTGTCGTTCATGGTTCGCCCGTTCAGCCTGGCGTTGCGACTGTTCGTCGCGATGACCGCCGGCCACGTGCTGATGAAGGTCTTCGCCTCGTTCATCATCGACGGCATTGCCGCAGGTCCGGCCATCGGCCTTGGTGTCGGCATTCCCAGCATGGCGTTGATGGTCGGCATCAGCGGTCTCGAGCTGCTGGTCGCGGGGATCCAGGCTTATGTTTTCGCGCTGCTCACGTCGCTCTATCTCAACGACGCGATCAACCTTCACTGATAATTCAACCACCTAATCTACGTTTTTCCCAAGGAGTATAAAATGGACGTTCAAGCTGCTTCGCTCATCGGCGCCGGTCTGGCTGCTATCGGTGCCGGTATGGCTGCCATCGGTGTGGGCAATGTTTTCGGTAGCTTCCTTGAGAGCGCGTTGCGCAATCCGGCAGCGGCCGACGGCCAGCAGGGCCGCCTGTTCATCGGCTTCGCGGCTGCCGAACTTCTTGGCCTGCTGTCGTTCCTGATCGCGATCCTGCTGTACCTCAAGGCAGCCTGATTTCGTCGGCGGGGCTGACCGGATAAGGTTGGCCCCGCGACCGCGTTCCTCTTTGTTGGTCGAGTAAACCCATGCCTCAAATCAGCCAATTTGCTGAAAGCTGGTACGCTGCATCACAGATTTTCTGGGTGCTGCTGACCTTCGGCTTCGTCTTTTTCGTCATCGGCCGCGGTATGCTGCCGAAGATCGAGGCGACGGTGGACGCGCGCGACCGCAAAGTGGCGGACGATCTGGCAGCGGCGAAAGCCGCCCATTCCGCCGCCGACAATCTGGAAGAAAGCTATCGCCAGCAAAGCGACGCAAGCCGCGCCGCCGCGCAAAAGGCGGTGGCCGACGCAAAGGACAAGGCCGCAAAGGATGCCGAAAAGCGTCTGGCGAAGGTCGATGTTGAGCTGTCGGACAAGCTGAGTGCCGCCGAAGCCGATATTTCGGCAGCGCGCACGTCGGCGATGGCCGAAATCGAATCGGTTGCGGCCGAAGCAGCCAGCGATCTGGTCGCCAAGCTTTCGGGCGTGAAGGTCGGCGCGGCGGATGCCAAGGCGGCGGTGAAGGCGGTGCTCCATGGCTAATTTCCTGACCATATTGTCCGAAGCGGCGGGCGAGGTGCACGCCGAACCGGTGTCGTTTGGCTTCGTCAGCGCCACAACCTGGGTTTCGATCGCAATGGCGCTTTTCCTCGGCATCCTGCTGTGGAAAAAGGTGCCGGCGATGGTTGCAGGCATGCTCGACAACAAAATCGCCGAGATTTCGAAGCAGCTCAAGGAAGCCGAGCAACTGCGCCTCGACGCTGAATCGCTGAAGGCGGAATATGAGGCAAAGCTCGCCGCTGCGGCCAAGGAAGCCGACGACATGCGCGCTCGCGCCGAAAGCGAAGCCGAAACGCTGGTTGCCAAGGCAAAGGTCGATGCCACCGCGCTGATCGGTCGCCGCAAGCAGATGGCCGAAGACCGCATCGCAGCGGCTGAAGCCACCGCGCTGACCGAAGTCCGCGCTGCTACCGCCAAGGCTGCTACAGCTGCTGCAGCGGCGCTGATTGCCGAAAAGCATGATGCCCAGGCCGACAAGGCACTGGTCGATCAGGCGATTGCGGGCGTTGCCAAGGGCTGACGCTCGTCGACATCTCTGAAACAAGGCGCCCGCGGATTTCCGCGGGCGTTTTGCTATGTAAGGCGGAGGCGGCAGCTAACGACCAGAAGTTTCTGTCCCCCGGCGAAAGCCGGGGCCCTGAGCGCGATTACGCGGACCCCGGCTTTCGCCGGGGAACAGAACAGTAGCTTCCCACCCCAAAGCCGAAATTCAGCGCGTCGGCCGCTGCATTTGCTCAAGTGCCAGCGCGCCTCAGAACTTGATCATGATCCGCCGCGCGAGAGCAGGCGAGATGCTGTGGACCAGCTGCAGCATCTTCACCATCCCGGCGTTGACCTCGCTTTTGCCGGTACGGATGCCGTGGACGATTTCGGCGGCGCAGTCGTGCGCACTCATCTTCTTGCCGCCGCGGCCCGCAGTCATGCTGGTCTCGACGACGGGCGGCAGTGCCTCGATCACCCGGACATTGCTGTCCTTGAGCAGATGGCGGATCGCCTGCGTATAGCTGCGCAGCCCGGCCTTGGTTGCGCAATAGATCGAGCCGCCAGCCCGCGGCGCGATGGCGAGCCCCGATGTCACATTGACGATCGCCGCCTCGCGCTGGGCGCGCAGCGTCGGGAGCAGGCGCGTGCAGAGCGCGATCGGCGCATCGAGGTTGGTGCGGATACACAAGGCCGCGCTATCGAGCGTCGCAGCGTCATCCAGCTCATATTCGCTGCCCACGCCGGCGTTGTTGACGAGCAGCGCGAGCGACTTACCCGATACGCCCGCGACCACCGCATCGACACCCGTCACGGTCGACAAATCACCAGCGATCGTTCCAAACCCCAGCGCCGTCATCGCCTGCAACTTCTCGGCCGACCGTCCGGTGACGATCACATCGGCGCCCGCCGCCTGCAATTGCAGCGCGATCTCGCGCCCGATGCCGTCGCTGCCGCCGGTGACCAGCGCCAATTTTCCTCTGACGTCCATGCGACCCCTCCCATGTTGTTTTACCTCGCACACTATGGCGGCTCGCATCGCCATCGCCTACATGCAAATCATGGCTCGCCCGAACGCTCCCGACCGATTCAACGAAGAGAAGGCGACCTACGTTATCCGCGGCAGCGGCGAGGCGGATGACAAGCCCGATCTGGAGCGCGGCGCCGAAGCGATCCGCAGCGTTGTGCGCCAACTTCCGACGCGGCCCGGCGTGTATCGGATGCTCGATGCGCGGGGCGACGTGCTCTACGTCGGCAAGGCGCGGGCGCTCAAGAACCGGGTGACCAACTACACCCAGGTCGCGCGGCTGCCGCAACGCCTGCAACGCATGGTGTCGCAAACGCGCGCGATGGAGATCGTCACGACGACGAGTGAGGCCGAAGCGCTGCTGCTCGAGGCGCAGCTGATCAAACGCTATCGGCCGCCGTACAACGTCCTGCTGCGCGACGACAAAAGCTTCCCCTTCATCCTGCTGCGGATGGACCATGATTTTCCGCGGGTGCAGAAACATCGCGGCGCGCGGCGTGCCAAGGGGCGCTATTATGGACCGTTCGCGAGCGCAGGGTCGGTCGCGAAGACCCTGAACGCGCTGCAGAAAACTTTTCTGCTCCGCAGCTGCACCGATAGCTTCTTTGCCAACCGCTCGCGACCGTGCCTGCTGTACCAGATCAAGCGGTGCAGCGCGCCGTGCGTTGGGCGGATCGGCACCGAGGAATATGCCGGGTTGGTCAGCGACGCGCAGGACTTTCTGGAGGGCCGCTCGACGGCGGTGCAGAAACGCCTCGGCGATGCGATGACCAAGTCGGCGGAAGCGATGGATTTCGAGCAGGCGGCGGTCCTGCGTGACCGGCTGAAATCGCTGACCTTCATTCAGGGCAGCCAGTCGGTGCATGCCGAAGGGCTGGGTGATGCCGATGTTTTCGCGCTGGCGGCCAAAGGTGGCCAGTTGTGCGTCGCGGGTTTCTTCATCCGCGGCGGCCAGAATTGGGGGCATCGCAGCTTTTTCCCCGCGCATGTCTCAGGAATACCCGAAGAGGAGGTGATGGCGAGCTTCCTGATGCAATTTTACGAAGGCGTGCCGCCGCCCAAGACGATCCTCGTCGATCGCGAACCCGCCGAGATGGCGTTGCTCGCAGAGGCGCTGGGCGCAGTCGCCGAGCGCAAGGTCGAGATCAGTGTCCCGCAACGCGGCAACCGCCGCCGCCTGCTCGAACAGGCGGTGCGCAATGCGGGCGAAGAACTCGACCGGCGGCTTGCCGAAAGCAGCTCGCAGGCCAAGCTGGGCCGCGAGCTCGCCGAACTGTTCGATCTCGATAATCCGCCGCAACGGATCGAGATTTACGACAACAGCCATATTCAGGGCACCAACGCGCTCGGCGCAATGGTGGTCGCGGGGCCGGAGGGCTGGATCAAGGGCGCGTACCGCAAGTTCAATATCAAGCGCGCCGAGACGATGCCCGGCGACGATTTCGCGATGATGCGCGAGGTGTTCCAGCGCCGCTTTGCCCGCGCGCTCGAAGAAGACCCCGAGCGCACCAAGGGCGAATGGCCCGACCTGGTGCTGATCGACGGCGGCAAGGGACAGGTGTCGGCGGTCGCGGGGGTGTTTGCCGAGTTGGGGATCGACGATCTGCCCTTCGTCGGGGTCGCCAAGGGGCCGGATCGCAACGCCGGGCGCGAGACGTTTTACTGGCCCGACGGGCGCGAATTCACGCTGCCGCCGAACAATGCGGCGCTATTCTATATCCAGCGGCTGCGCGACGAGGCGCACCGCTTTGCGATCGGCGCGCACCGGGCGAAGCGGTCGAAGGCCATGGGATCGTCGCCGCTTGACGAGGTGCCGGGGATCGGGCCGTCGCGCAAAAAGGCGCTATTGATGCATTTCGGCACCGCGCGCGCGGTCCGGGGGGCAAGTTTGGAGGATTTGCAAAAGGCGCCGGGGGTGAGCGCGGCGGTGGCGCAGGCGGTGCATGATTTCTATCATGCGGGGAATGGATGAGCTTTGTTCGTCATCCCGGAGAAGGCCGGGATCTCGCCGATGCATCGGGGCGCAAGGTTGAGATCCCGGCCTTCGCCGGGATGACGATTTGAGAGGATAGCATATGGATTTCGCCGCAATGATGCCCTTGGCCGCGACGCTCGGTGTGACAATCCACGAAGGCGGTAAGGAGCGCGTCGCGGGCAAGCTGCCCGTGCGCCCCGACATCTGCACCGCTGGCGGGATCGTCCATGGCGGTGCGATCATGGCCTTTGCCGATTGTCTGGGCGCGGTCGGCGCGTTTCTGACGCTGCCCGAGGGCGCGAGCGGGACGACGACGATCGAGAGCAAGACCAATTTCCTGGGCGCCGGACCGGTTGGATCGGTGCTGACTGGCGAGGCGACCCCGGTCAAGATCGGCAAGCGCGTGTCGGTATGGCAGACGCGCATCGCCACCGAAGACGGCGCCGATGTCGCGCTGGTGACGCAGACGCAGCTGGTGCTTTGGCCAGCCTGACCGCCCCGGCGATCGTCTGCGCGGTGCGCGCGCATGGCGAGCATGGGGCGATATTGCGCGCGCTGACCGAGGAGGCGGGGCTGGTCGCGGGCTATGTGCGCGGCGGGCGATCGACGCGGCTGCGCCCGATCTTGATGGCGGGCAATCTGATCGCGCTCGAACTGCGCGCGCGCACCGAGGAGCAATTGGCGAGCGCGACCGCTGAACTGCTCGCGAGCCGCGCGCCGCTGCTTGCCGAGCCGCTGGCGGCGGCCGCCATCGACTGGGTGACCAGTGTCACCGCGACGATCTTGCCCGAAAGCCAGCCCTATCCGGCGCTCTATTCGGCGTTGTCGGGATTGCTCGACGCGATCGGCGTTGCATCGTCGGCGCGGCAATGGGCGGCGGCGCTGGCACGCTACGAACTGTTGCTGCTCGCCGAACTGGGGTTCGGGCTTGATCTCGACGAATGTGTGGTGACCGGGGCGGCGAGCGATCTGGCGTTCGTCAGCCCGAAGTCGGGCGGCGCGGTGAGCTTGGCCGCCGCGGCGGGCTATGAGGAAAGGTTGCTGCGCCTGCCGCCCTTCCTGCGCGGCGCCGATGCGGGGCCGTCGCTGGACGATGATCTCGACGGACTGGCAATCACCGGTCACTTCATCGACCGCGACCTGCTCGACGGCCGCGCGCGCGATTTGCTCAGCGTGCGCGCGCGATTGATCGATCGGCTGGGCAGGGCGGTTGCGTGACGCGCCGCCGCTGTCTAAGCGGCGGGCGAGACACGAAAGGGCGACAAGTTGAAAATCCTGCTGCTGGCTGGCGACGGTATCGGTCCGGAGATCATGGTGGAGGCCGAAAAGGTGCTTGCCGCGCTCGCGCTGCCGGTGACGCTCGATCGCGCACTGGTTGGCGGGGCGGCCTATGCGGCGACCGGCCATCCGCTGCCGCCCGAGACGCTGGCAAAGGCGAAAGCCGCCGATGCGATCCTGTTCGGTGCGGTCGGCGATCCGCGCTTTGATAATGTCGAGCGCCATTTGCGCCCCGAACAGGCGATCCTCGGCTTGCGCTCGGAGCTTGGCCTGTTCGCAAATCTTCGCCCCGCGAAAATGTTTGCCGGTCTGGAAGACAGCTCGGCGCTGCGCCCCGAAGTCGCGTCGGCGATCGACCTGCTGATCGTCCGCGAACTCAACGGCGACGTCTATTTCGGCGAAAAGGGAACGCGCACGACCGCGAACGGCGAGCGCGAAGGCTATGACATCATGTCGTACAGCGAAAGCGAAGTGCGACGCATCGCGCATGTCGCCTTTCGCGCGGCGCAGGGACGGAACAAGCGGCTGTGCTCGGTTGACAAGGCCAATGTGCTGGAAACGTCGCAGCTGTGGCGTGATGTGGTGATTGAAGTTTCCGCTAACTATCCAGACGTGGCGCTCAGCCATATGTATGTCGACAATGCGGCGATGCAGCTGGTTCGCAACCCCGGCCAGTTCGACGTCGTCGTCACCGGCAATCTGTTCGGCGACATATTGTCCGATCAGGCATCGATGTGCGTCGGGTCGATTGGCCTGCTCGCGTCGGCGTCGCTGAGCGAAGGCAAACAGGGGCTGTACGAGCCGATCCATGGCAGTGCGCCCGATATTGCCGGACAGGGCGTTGCCAACCCGCTGGCGATGATCCTGTCGCTCGCGATGTTGCTGCGCCATTCGGGCGACGACGCGGCAAGCGCGGATCGGATCGAGGCGGCGGTAGCGAAAGTGCTGGCCGATGGTTGCCGCGGCGCTGATCTGGGCGGTAACATGGGTACGGCGGCGCTGGGCGATGCGGTCGTTGCGGCTTTGAACGGATAGACGAGATGAAAAAGACCACGGGTTTCGATCGCAACACTACGCGCCACTGGCACCCCGCGACGCAGGCAGTGCGCGGCGGCACCTGGCGCAGCGAGCATGGCGAGACGTCGGAGGCACTGTTCCTGACCTCGGGGTACACCTATGACGACGCCGAGACCGTTGCGGCGCGCTTTGCCGGCGAAGAGACCGGCATGACCTATTCGCGGCTCCAGAACCCGACGGTGGCGATGCTGGAGGAACGCATCGCGCTGATGGAAGGCGCCGAGGCGTGCCGGACGCAGGCGACGGGCATGGCGGCGATGACGACAGCGTTGCTCTGCCAGCTATCGGCGGGCGACCATATCGTTGCGGCAAAAGCCGCGTTCGGGTCGTGCCGCTGGCTAGTTGACCAGCTGTGCCCGCGTTTCGGGATCGAAACGACCGTGATCGACGGGCGCGACAATGATGCGTGGGAACGCGCGATCCAGCCGAACACCAAGGTTTTTTTCTTTGAAACCCCGGCCAATCCGACGATGGACATCGTCGATATGAAGCATGTCTGCGGTGTGGCCCGGGCGCATGGTATTACATCGGTTGTGGACAATGCGTTTGCGACGGCAGTGCTCCAACGCCCCCTCGATTTTGGCGCAGACGTGGTCGCCTATTCGGCGACCAAGCTAATGGAAGGGCAAGGGCGCGTGCTCGCCGGTGCGGTGTGCGGGACCGAGAAGTTCATCAACGAGGTGCTGCTGCCGTTCCAGCGCAATACCGGGCCGAACCTTTCGCCCTTCAACGCCTGGGTGGTACTGAAAGGGCTCGAAACGCTGGACCTTCGTGCCAAGCGCCAGTCGGAAAACGCGCTGGCGGTTGGCAAATCGATCGAAAGCCGCGTTGCGCGCATGCTCCACCCCGGGCTGCCCAGCCATCCGCAGCATAATCTGGCGATGAGCCAGTCGGACGCCTGCGGGCCGATCTTTTCGTTCATCCTCGAAGACCGAAAACAGGCGATGGCGTTCCTCAACGCGCTCGAACTCGTCGATATTTCAAACAATATCGGCGACTCGCGCAGCTTGTGCTGTCACCCCGCATCGACCACCCATTACAGCGTCAGCGCCGAGGCGCGCGCCGATATGGGGGTCGTCGAGGGGATGCTGCGGATCAATATCGGGCTGGAGGATTCGCGCGACGTGATCGCCGATCTCGACCAGGCATTGACCAGAGTCGGGCTTTGAGCGACCTTGGCCGCGTGATGATCGACTCCTTCTTCCCCTTTGCCGAAACGACCGGCCCCGTCACCGTGCGCGTGTCGGTCAGCTATTTGCCCGAACAGTCGCATCCGGCGCTAGGGCGCTGGTTCTGGGCCTATCATGTCCGGGTCGAGAATCATGGCGACGTCGCGGTTCAGCTGATCAGCCGCCACTGGCGGATCAGCGACGGGCGCGGCCAGATCAGCGAAGTCGAGGGCGAGGGCGTCGTCGGTGAACAGCCGCTGATCGCGCCGGGCGGGGCTTATGACTATGTCTCTGGCTGTCCGCTCCCGACGCCCGAGGGGTCTATGGTCGGCAGTTATGCGATGGAGCTTGGCGACGGATCGGAAATGCTTGTCGCCATCCCGCATTTCCCGCTTGTGGCGCCTGCGACCGCGGCATGAAGCGTACGCACCTACCCCTGAACGCCTTGCGCGTGTTCGACGCCGCGGCCCGGCACCTCAGCTTTACGCGCGCCGCCGACGAGCTGGCGGTGACGCCAGCGGCGGTTGGGCAACAGATCCGCGCGCTCGAGGATATGCTCGGCGTCGTGCTGTTCCGCCGCACGCCCAAGGGGCTGGAGCTGACGGGCGAGGCCGACGCGGGTCTGGACGCCCTGCGCCAAGGCTTCCTGCAATTCGAGGAATCGGTGCGCGCCATGCAGGCGGGACAATCGTCGCAATCGCTGACGATCGCGGCGCCGCGCGACCTGACCGCCAAATGGCTGGCGCCGCGGCTGGCGCGCTACAGCCAACAGGCGCCCGATGTGCGTTTTACTCTGGTGTCGGCCGACGGCGGGATCGACTTTACCGAGGCCAATCTGGATCTCGCGATTTTCTGGTCCGACGGTGTCGGCGAGCATGAAGGCGTTTCGCTTGCCGAAGCGCTGATGGTGACCGTCGCCGGTCCGGGCAGCGCCAGCGACACGCGGATCGCCTGGCCGGGCTGCCCGGTCGCCGACGGCGAACCCGCGCTGCGGCTGGGCGATGCGGGCCTCGCGATCGACGCGGCCGCCAACGGGCTGGGCCACGCCAACGTCCCGGCGATGCTGGCCGAGGCCGACATAGCCTCGGGGCGAGTCCGGCAGATCGGCGACGCAGTAGCGGTAAAGCGCGGTTACTGGCTGGTCGCACCGACGCCGCAATGGCGGCAGGCTAAGGTCAAGGCGTTGGTCGCCGCGTTGACGGCGTAAACATCGTCCAGCAGGCGGCTATTTCGCCGCCAGCGCCAGCAATCTTGTGACCAGCCCGACCATCGTTTCGGTGGCGACTGGTGCGTCGGGGTTGTTCCAGCTCGCGGTAACGACGAGCCACTTGCCATCGGACTTGCGCTGACCGAGCAGGCTCATCGAAATCACCCCGAGTTCAGACCCACCCTTGTAGCCGAGCCACGCCCAATCCTTGGTCGCGCCGGGGTTCACGCCTGGATTGATGGCCATTGCCGACATGGCGGTCGGCGAATTGCGGCTACGCAGGTCGATCATCAGCCTGAAGACATCATTGGGGCTAGCGAACCATTCGAGACTGTCGATAAAGCGCGGGCCGCCGGCGAAGCTCACGCCGTCAACATTTCCGAGTGTCAGGCGGCTCTGGTTGGCTTCAACCAGTTTGCGCTGCGCCGCGTCGTCACTCGCGATAAAGGCTGTGCGCTCGCTTTCGAAGTTGTTGCCCTTGAGCGCAAAGGCCTCGACTGTGGTCAGGAACGGGATGTTGCGCGACGGCGCGCTATGTCCCGCTGCGCGCATCCGGGCTTCGATCGCCTCACGCCCGAGCACATGGATCAGCGTGTCTGCGGCGCCATTGTCGCTGACCGAGATCATCCAGTTGGCGAGCGTTTGCAGGGTCACCGGTGTGTCTTGCGGCCAGTTGGCTGTCGCCGCCGACGAAAAGCTGATATGCGACAAGGGAACAACGTCCGACCACATCCGCTTGCCCGCCGCAACCTGCGCCGCCAGTTCGTCGAGAACATAGAGCTTGAAGACCGAACCCACCGCGAATTGCTTGTCTGCATTGTTCGAGGCGAGGGGATGGAAGTCGGCTTGGCCGAGTTCGGCGACCAAAAACCCCGTCCGCCCGGGCAGCGCGGCTAACTCTGCCGCAATCCGGTCATAACTGTCGTTCGTTACGACAAAGCCCGTCAGGCGCAGACCGGTGACGCGTTCGTCCGCCGCGGTGTCGACGTCCAGCACGATCGTGCCGACGCCCTTCTCGAACCGCAGCATCACCGTCCCCGAGCGGCCGTCGGCCGATGTTGCCTTATCCACACGCAGCGGCGGGCCATGTTGTGCGATGAGGCTGGCGGTGATCGTCTTGAACTGTGGCTCGGGGATCGCGGTCTGGAACGAGGGGGCGAAATAGTCGGCGAAGGCGATCTTGCCGCCCAGCAAATCCACGAGCTGCGCGGCGCGTCGGTCGAACGGCGTTTGTTCCGCAGGCGCTGCTGTAGCGGGCGATTGGGCGACGGTCGGCAAGGGGGCAAGGGCGGCCAATGTTGCTGCAACGATCATCACCGATCCCCAACGTGTCACACGGACCTCCTCAGGCGTCGATCGCCGCCTCGTCGAGCGTCGCGGCGTTCGCCTGGATGAACTGGAAGCGGTGTTCGGGGTGCTTGCCCATCAGACGATCGACCAGATCCTTGACCAAATGCCGCTCCTCATATTCCTGCGGCAGCGTGACGCGGAGCATCGAGCGTGTCGCGGGATCCATCGTCGTTTCCTTGAGCTGGTTCGGGTTCATCTCGCCCAGCCCCTTGAAACGACCGACATCGACTTTCTTGCCCTTGAATTGCTTGGCTTCGATCTCGGCGCGATGGGCGTCGTCGCGGGCGTAGGTCGTCACATTGCCAGCGGTGAGGCGATAGAGCGGCGGTTGCGCGAGATAGACATGCCCTTTTCGAACAATGTCGGGCATTTCCTGGAAAAAGAAAGTCATAAGTAGCGTCGCGATATGCGCGCCATCAACATCGGCATCGGTCATAATCACGATTTTTTCGTAGCGCAGCCGATCGGCGTCGCAATCCTTACGCATCCCACAGCCGAGCGCGAGCGTGAGATCGGCGATTTCCTGGTTGGCGCGAATCTTGTCGTTGCTGGCACTCGCGACGTTGAGGATTTTTCCGCGGATCGGCAGGATCGCCTGCGTCTTTCGGTTGCGCGCCTGTTTGGCGCTGCCACCCGCGCTATCACCTTCGACGATAAATAATTCCGTGCCTTCGGGGCCATCGTTCGCACAATCTGTGAGCTTGCCGGGCAAGCGCAGTTTGCGCCCGCTGGTCGCGGTCTTGCGTTTGACCTCTCGTTCCGCCTTCCGTTTCAACCGCTCGTCCATGCGGTCAAGGATCAGCCCGAGCAATGCGCGGCCGCGGTCCATATTGTCCGACAGGAAATGATCGAAATGGTCGCGCACGGCATTCTCGACGAAGCGCGCGGCCTCGGGGCTTGAAAGCCGATCCTTAGTCTGGCTCTGAAACTGCGGATCGCGGATGAACACCGACAACATCATCTCGCCGCCGTTGAATACATCCTCAGCGGTAATCTGCGCGGCTTTCTTTTGCCCGATGAGCTCGCCAAAGCCGCGTAAACCCTTGGTCAGCGCCGAGCGCAGTCCGGCTTCGTGGGTGCCACCCGCGGGGGTCGGGATGGTATTGCAATACCAGCTGTAGCTGCCATCGGACCACAGCGGCCAGGCGATCGCCCATTCGGCGCGGCCTTGGTCGCCCGGAAAATCCTGACGACCGATGAAGGGTTCGGCCGTCGCACATTCACGGCTGCCGATTTGTTCCTTCAGATGATCGGCAAGGCCGCCTGGGAATTGGAACGTCGCCTCAGCGGGCGTATCGTCACCAATCAGTTCAGGCGCACATTTCCAGCGGATTTCGACGCCCGCAAACAGATAGGCCTTCGACCGCGCCATGCGGTACAGGCGCTGCGGTTTGAACCTCTGATGATCGCCGAAGATTTCGGGATCGGGAATAAAGGAAACGCTGGTGCCGCGGCGATTGGGGGTGGGGCCAAGCTCTTCGAGCCCGCCGACGGGCGCGCCGCGGGCAAAGCGCTGGCGATAGAGCAATTTGCTGCGCGCAACCTCGATCTCGGTTTCGCTCGACAGCGCGTTGACGACGCTGATCCCGACACCATGCAGGCCGCCCGAGGTCGCGTAGGCCTTGCCCTCGAACTTTCCGCCCGAATGGAGCGTGGTCATGATGACCTCGAGCGCCGATTTGCCGGGGAATTTGGGGTGCGGGTCGATCGGGATCCCGCGGCCATTGTCGGTGACGGTCAGCCGATTGCCGACATCCAGCGTTACTTCGATGCGGTTCGCGTGGCCCGCGACTGCTTCGTCCATGCTGTTGTCGATCACTTCGGCAGCCAGATGATGCAGCGCGCGTTCGTCGGTCCCACCGATATACATGCCGGGACGGCGACGGACGGGCTCCAACCCCTCCAGCACTTCGATCTGCGAGGCATTATAGCTCTCGGTTGCCGGGGTCGCGGTGTCGAACAAATCGTGACTCATGGTCCGGCTATAGGGGGCAGCAAAGCCCGCTGGCAAGCGCGGTTTTGGGGGTTGCAGCGGCGGCTCCCGCAACTCGGCTTATCCTATTTCTGTGCCGTCGGGGAACTTTCGTGAAGGAGAGGGGGTTTGGCCGGAGACTAAAAAGTCATTCAAAAAGCGGAGTATAAAATGAAAACTCTCTCTCTCCTCGCCATTCTGGCGGCCAGCACTGTTGCCGTTCCGGCTTTTGCACAAGACCGCGACCCGTCGCAGGATTTTGACGGTCCGTACATCAGCATCGGTGGTGGCGGCACGTTGCAAGGCAACGATCGCGGCGAAACCGTGGTGTTCGATACCAACCGCGACGGCACCTATGGTGACCAGGTAACGACCGTCGGCGGCGCCAACGCCTTCTCGACCGGTTTTTGTAACGGCGCGGCGACGAGCAGCGCCAATATTGGCTGTCGCAACGACAAGGATGGTCCCGAATATTTCGGCCGTCTGGGTTTCGACAAGCGCATGGGCAATTTCGTCCTTGGCGCAGTGATCGAGGGTGGCCGTAGCGTTGCGCGTGACAGCGTCACCGCCTTCTCGACGACTCCCGCGAGCTACACCTTCAGCCGTGAAGCCGATTATCAGGCGAATGCTCGCCTGCGCGCCGGTTACACGCCCGGTGGTGGCGCCCTGTTCTATGTGACCGGTGGCGGGGCCTATGCGCGCCTCGACAACCGTTTCTCGACGAGCAACGGCGCGAACAGCTTTGCCGATAACGGCAAGACGAACGGCTGGGGTTACACCGCCGGTGGCGGTGCCGAAGTGATGGTGACGAACAACATCGCTGTCGGCCTCGAGTATCTTTACACCGACATCAAGGACAATGATTTTGTCGTCAATGTCGGCCCGGGTACCGCACCGGCAACCAACCCGTTCCTGCTCAATGGCGGCGGCACCGATATGAAGCGCAGCAGCGACCATTTCCGCACCCATAGCGTGCGCGGGACGCTGAGCTTCCGCTTCTAAACGCTTATCAAAGCAACAATTGAAGGGCGTCGGATCGAAGGATCCGGCGCCTTTCAGCTATTGAGTGGTTGGCGCCGCAAATATGGCGAAATTGCCGTTGGCACTACTGACCAAACGGCCGTCCTGATAAAGCCTTGCGTCGATATTCGCGACGCGCTTGCCGCGGTGGAGCACCGACGCCTCGCAGGTCAGACGACCTTCACCGACGCGGACATGATAGTTGAACTTGATTTCCAGCGTCGCGCACCATTGATCGGCGTCGAGCACGCTGGTCAACGCCCCACCCATCGCGGTGTCGGCGAGTGAATAAGCGACGCCGCCATGCGCGGCGCCTTGCGGGCTGAAATGCTGCTGCGGATTGATGTCGATCGCCATCGTACAGCGACCATCTCCGCGTTCGACCATTTGCAGGCCGAGCGCGCGCGCAAATTCAAACTCTTGCGCGAACGGCCTCACCGAACGCGCCCTAACGAACTCGCGGGCCTCCGAACGGCGGGGGCGGGGGCGGACGGCGCGTGCCGCGCGGCAGCTGCGCCTGATAGGCGCGGCCGCAATGCTCGACGCAATAGGGGAAGCCGGGATTCACGGCCTGACCGCAGAAGTGGAAGTCGGGCTCACCCGGATGCCCCATCGGCCAGCGGCAAATGCGGTCGTTGAGGTCGAGCAAGGTCGTTTTGTCGGCAATCTCCGGGCTCGGCTTGGCGGGCACCAGACGGCGCGGGGGCGCGGGCGGAATCGGCGCCTGCTGATCACCCGGTCCCTGGCGAATAAAGCCCCCTGGGCCGATCGAGACGATACGCGGCTGATCCGCTTTCGGGATTTGCTCACCCACCGAACCGTCGGCGGTCGGCGTGTCGACCGTTGGACGCGCTTCGGATTTCGGCGGAGCGGTGTTGATCGGGCGCGGAGCGACTGGCGCCGCAGCGCGCGGCGGCGCTGCTGGAGCGACTGGCTTGGGCGCCGCAGGGGCGGCAGCCTTGGCCGGCTTAGCCTTGTCGGTCGCCTTGACGGGGGAGGGGCGCGATTTCAGGCCAAGGCGATGCGCCTTGCCGATCACCGCATTGCGGCTAACGCCGCCGAGTTCTTCGGCGATCTGGCTGGCGGTCAGCCCTTTTTCCCACATGGTGCGCAGGCTTTCGATGCGCTCATCGGTCCAAGACATATTCTATTCCTTATCATTCCACGCCGCGGGCTATGTCGCGGTTATCGATGCGATCCTTGCGGACCGGCGCCACTGCCCAGCTTGCGGTAAGATCGGGGAGGCGATAGGCGAGAACGCCATGAACGACCAGCCCCAAATTTCGCGACCCGACTCGAGCAAATTCGCGGCAACCCCGCCCTTTGCGGAACCGGGAGTGCCGCACATCCGGACGCTCAACGTGCCCGGCATGCAGGCGCTATATGTCAAGGAGGTGCGGCGGTTTTTCAAGGTGCAGCTGCAAACAATCTGGGCGCCCGCGATCACCACGCTTTTATTCCTCGTCATTTTCACCGTCGCGCTGGGCGGCGCGGGGCGTAAAGTCATCGGCGTCCCCTTTGCCGATTTCATCGCACCCGGGCTGATCATGATGGCGATGCTGCAAAACAGCTTTGCCAATGCGAGCTTTTCGCTGCTCGTCGGCAAGATCCAGGGAACGATCGTCGATTATCTGATGCCGCCGCTGGCCGTCGGCGAGCTGATCATCGCGCTCGTCGGCGCCGCGATCACCCGCGCACTACTGGTCGGACTGGCCTTGTGGCTGGCGATGTCACTGTGGCCGGGGGTCAGTGTGATGCCGGAGCATCTGTGGGCGGTCTTGGTATTCGGTGTTTTGGGTGCGTCGATGCTCGGCTTTCTGGGCCTGATCACGTCGGTGTGGGCGGAGAAATTCGACCATGCCGCAGCGGTGACCAACTTTGTCGTTACCCCGCTCGCGCTGCTTTCGGGGACATTCTACTCGGTTGACCGGCTGGCGCCGTGGTTCCAGTCGGTCGCGCACGGCAATCCCGTCTATTATGCGATCATGGGCTTTCGTTACGGCTTCATAGGCACGGTCGATTCGACGATTGCCAATCCGGTGCTGACCGCGATTTCGGTGCTGGTCGGGGTCAATATTATGCTGGGGCTGCTGACCTATCGCCTGCTGGCGTCAGGCTGGAAGCTCAAAGCCTGATCACGGCTTGCTTAATGACGGTGGATGGCGCGGACGCGGTAGCGGCCGTCGTCCAGCCCCTCAAACATCGCCTCGATCTGGGGATGGTCGATCGGGCCACCTTCAGCGTCAGGCACCAGATTCTGCTGGCTGACATAAGCGATATAGGATGAGTCGCCGTTTTCGGCGAGCAGATGATAATAGGGCTGCTCTTTCGCCGGACGAATTTCCTCAGGGATCGCTTCATACCATTCGTCGCTGTTCGCAAACACCGGGTCGATGTCGAACACGACGCCGCGAAAATCGAACATGCGGTGGCGCACGATGTCGCCGGGCGCAAAGTTCGCGGCGCCGACCAGCGGCGCGGTGACGGCTCTGGTGATGTCTGAAGAGGATTCGGGTGTCATCGCTTCAATCTATGGCCATTCGCGCTTGTTTCAAGCCCGTTACACACCAATGCAAATTATCGGAGCAATCCGGCTGTGACAAAAATTACAGACATGGCCGGGATTTGGACTAGTTTACACGCTCGGCCGCAGGTGGTTCGGTTTGAATAGCGGACCGTTTCAATTGCAACAGGGAAGGGCATTTCATGAACGATACTCCGTCGAGCAACCCAACACCGCCGGTGAGTCCGGCGGCGGGCGTCATCCAGCGCGCCAAGGACATCATTCTCAAACCTGCAGCGACGTGGTCGGTAATCGACACCGAACCTGCGACCACGCAGTCCATCTATATGCCCTATGTGCTGATCCTCGCTGCCATTGGCCCCATTGCGCAGTTTGTTGGCGGGCAAGCCTTTGGCTACGGCGGCTTTGGGATAAGCTTTCATCCGCCATTGGTCGGCGCTCTGATTTCGGCGATCCTGTCTTATGGGCTGGCGCTGGCGACAACCTTTGTTCTCGCGCTGATCATTGACGGCTTGGCCCCGAACTTCGGCGGCCAAAAGAACCAGATCCAGGCGCTGAAGGTCGCGGCCTATTCGGCCACGGCGGGGTGGCTGGCCGGGATCTTCGGGCTCGTCCCCGCGCTTGCCATATTGGGGCTGCTTGGCCTCTACAGCCTCTATCTTCTCTATCTCGGGCTGCCCATTTTGATGAAGGTGCCGCAGGACAAGGCGATCGGATACACCGTTGTTGTCGTCATTGCCGCGATTGCGCTTTTCGTCGTCATGGGAGTGATCGTTGCCGCGCTTACCGCGCCTTTGCTGGTCACCAGCATTCAAATGTAGGTAGTCGCCGCCGTCCCGGAGTGATCCGGGGCGGCTGGCCGCTCATCCGCTGGTCAAAAGATGAAGAAAAATGGAGGAGAGTGAGGGATTCGAACCCTCGGTACCGTTGCCGGCACTTCGCATTTCGAGTGCGACGCTTTCGACCACTCAGCCAACTCTCCTCGCTGAGAGGTGACGCCCCTAGCGGCGGTCCGTCGCGCTTGCAACCCTCTAGTCACAAACCTTCTCAGATTTGCGTCATCCCGGCGAAGGCCGGGATCTCCACGTCGCGTCATGACGCGGCGATGAGACTTCGGCCAACCCCGGTGTGACAAACAATGCGCTTAGGGCTTTTCGGCTTCCCACCAATAAGCGGCGCGCTTGCGGTTGCCGGTCGTCACTTCGTTCATCGTCAGCGGATCATAGAGCCGCCCGCCCAGCATGACGCGGTGGATGCGTTCGGTGTTGCGGATGTCCTGCGTCGGATCGGCGTCGAGAATCAGCAGATCTGCGAGTTTGCCCGCTTCGAGCGACCCAACGTCTTTGCCATAGCCCAGCGAGGTCGCGGGCATGATCGTCGCGGCGCGCAGCGCGTCGATATTGCTCCACCCGCCGCGCACGAACGACCAGATTTCCCAATGCGCGCCGAGACCCGCCTGCTGGCCGTGCGCCCCGATCGACACCATCCTCCCCGCTGCGGCGATCTTGCCGGCTTCGCGCGCCGAATCATCGTCGACATAATCGCCTTCGGGCGCGATCGTGCGGCGCTTGTTGTTCGCGGCCAGCTGCGCGGGCGGGATATGCTTGGTCAGGATCGGATGCTCCCACACATTGGTGTGGGCGCGCCAATAAGGGTCACCCGCCGGACCGCCATAGGTGACGACCAGCGTCGGCGTATAATCGGTCTTGGTCTGGCCCCACAGCTGTACCAGATCCTTGTAAAAGGTGTGGAGCGGGATGTTGTGCTCGACCGTCGAATTGCCGTCCTGGATCAGCGACACGTCCATCGTGTAGAGCGAGCCGCCCTCGGGTACGACGAGCATGCCTTCCGACTGCGCCGCCTTGACGACCATCTGGCGCTGATCGCGGCGCGGCTGGTTGTAGTTTTTGACGCTATGCGCCCCCTGCGCCTTCAGGCGGCGGATATGCGCGAGTGCGTCTTCATAACCGTTGATCTCGGCATAAACACCTGCCGCCTTGGCGCCGTAGATAATTTCGCCAGTTGAGAAGATGCGCGGCGCCAGGATCAGCCCGGCGCGCTGCATTTCGGACGAGACGAAGATTTCGGACGCGCGTGATGAGGGGTTGTGGCTGGTCGTCGTCCCCATCGCGAGGTTGACGATTTCGGACCAATTCTGCTGCGGCACGAGTTCGTCGTCGCCGTGTGAGCCGTGGGCGTGGGCATCAACGAAGCCGGGGACGATCGTCTTGCCCGTCGCATCGACGGTGACGGCGCCTGCCGGAACGGAGATCGAGGCGAGCGGGCCGACCGCAGTGATGCGATCCCCTTCGATAACGATCGCGCCATTGTCGATAATGCCGCCATCGGCGCCCGCCATGGTGACGATCCGAGCACCGGTAATGACGACGGTGCCGCGGCGCTTGGCTGCGGCCTGCGTCATCGCGAGCGACACACCGCCGGTCGGCGGGGTGAATTTGGGCGCCTTTTCGTCAGCGGGCGCGTTGGTGAATAGGCTGGCGAGGTCGGCGCTGAAGAGCGTCGCGCCGCGGCTCCAATGAAGGCGGCGGCCACCGTCGGACCAGTGGATATATTCAGCGCCGCTGCCGCTTACCCTAGTCACGGGCAGCGCGCCGCTTTTCGTGCCAAGCGACACATCCTGGCCGCCGGGCATTAGCGGCGTGACATAGGCGTCATAATTCTGCCGGAACGCCAGCGTGCCGCCATCGGGCGAGATTTCATAATCGCTGACCAGCTCACCATTGGCGTGGGTGCGCTTGTCCTGACCACCGAGGTCCGTGCTCACCAGCTGGCTCTTGCCGTCGCCCGCGGTGACCATGAAGATGCGGTCGCTGGCCGCGCCGAACTGCGGCTTGGCGCCGTCGCTGCTCACACGTTCGGCGGTGCCACCAGCGGCGGCGATGCGATAGACGCCGGTATCCTCGCTCCAACGCGCCGAGGTCAGCCCGCCGCTGCCGCGCCGTTCGAACGCGATGGTCTTGCCATCGGGCGAGAAACGCGGCTCGGCATAATGGCCGGGCACGCTGGTGACCTTGCGTGATGCGCCACCGCCTGCGCCGACGACATGGATTTCGCCCAGTCCGGCGTCGGTCCAGCGCACGAAGACGAGCGACTTGCTATCGCGTGACCAGCTCGGCCACGCCTCCATTGCATCGTCGCGCGAGGACGTCAGCCGCCGCGCGGTGCCGCCGGCCGCGGGTTTGACATAGAGCTTGCCAAGCGTTTCAAAAACGACGCTGCGCCCATCGGGCGACACTTCGGCCCAGCGCGGCATTTGCGTCGTGAAGCTGTCGGGCGCGACCTTGACCGTGGGGTGGGTGGCATCGACAATCACGCGATCGTCATTGATGCTGAATGGAACGATACGCGCCTCGCCGCCGTCCTCGCTCACGCGGCGCAGCTTGCCGCCCGCCCAAAAAACAATGTCGCGGCTGTCAGGGGTCCACGCCATGTTCGGATAGACGCCGGTGACCGCCCAGGTTTCCTGCACGTCCTGATCGAGCGCATCATAGACTTTGCGTTCGGTCCCCGAGGCGAGGTCTTTGACGTACAGCTTCGATTGGGTGGCTTCGCGGCGGACGAACGCGAGACGCTTGCCGTCGGGTGATGGGGTAGGGCGCACCGCGCCGCCGTCACCCGACGCCGCGGTACTGACCTTGGCGTCCTGCAGATCATAGCGTTCGATGTGGAACAGGTCGGTGTTGCTGTCCTGCGCATATTCGAAGATCGGGCCGGGGGTGACGTTGCGCGTGTAGAACACGCTCTTGCCGTCGGCGGCGAAGATCGGTTCGCCGAGTTCCTTCTGGTGGCGCTCATTGGGCTTCTTGACGAGCGGCACGCCCGCGCCGCCCGAGACATGATACATCCACACCTCGCCGGTGCCGAGCGAACGACCGGTGGTGAAATGCTTCTTGGCGACGATGAACTGGCCATCGGGGCTCCAGCTCGGCTGGTTGAGTAAGCGGAAATCTTCCTTGCTGAGCTGGACCTTGCCGCTGCCGTCACGGTTCATCAGCCAAATATTGTCGCCGCCGCCCGCGTCAGAAACAAAGGCGATGCGTTTGCCGTCCGGCGAAAAACGCGGCTGGTGCTCGAAAGCCAATCCCTCGGCGATGCGCGTTGGGGTGCCGCCCTCAATCGGCATCGTATAAATGTCGCCGAGCAGGTCGAACGCGATGGTGCGGCCGTCGGGCGCGACGTCGACGTTCATCCAGCTGCCCTCGTCGACCGCGATCGGCACCTTGCGCGTTGTCATGCCGGGGGGCGCATTGACGTCCCATTTTTCGGGCTTTGCATCGGCGGCTGGCGCGGGTGCCGCCTGCTGCGCAAAAACCGAAGTCGAACAAGCCAAAGTCGCCGCAAGAGCGAGAGCGAAGCGCGCCATGATATTATCCCCGTTTGAAATTATGTGCCGACCATATGACCGTGTAACGAACATGCAAGCGAGAGGTTTCGACGAAGGCGCTGGCACGCTCGACAGGCGGCTGCTAGCTCGAACCGAAGATCATAATGGGGAGAGCAAAGCGTGCCGCTCAAGGGAATAAAAGTTCTCGATTTTGGCCGCTACATTGCCGGACCTTATTGCGCGGCTTTGCTCGGCGATTATGGCGCCGACGTGATCCGCATCGAGGCGCCGGGCGGAAATGACGATCGCTTTACCGTGCCGGTCGCCGACGACGGATCGGGCGCGATGTTCATGCAGATGAATCGCGGCAAGCGTTGCCTGACGCTGAAACCCGGGAGCCCCGAAGGCCGCGAGATTGTGCGGCGCCTGGTTGCAACCGCCGATGTCGTCGTCGCCAACTTGCCACATAATGCGCTGGCCAAACTGGGACTCGATTACGCCAGCCTGTCGACAGTCAACCCGCGTATCATCTTGGCCACCGCGTCAGCGTTCGGCAGCGAAGGGCCGCTGGCGCAGAACGTCGGGTTCGATGCGGTCGGGCAAGCGATGTCCGGCGTGGTGCACCTCACCGGCACCGCCGACCAGCCCTACCGAGCCCAGGTCAATTATGTCGATTTCGGTACCGCGCTGCACACTGCGTTCGGTGTTATGCTGGCGCTGCGCGAGCGCGAGGTGACGGGGAAGGGGCAATGCGTTTCCGGTTCGCTGCTTGGCACCGCGCTCGCTTTTTCAAATGCGCTGACCATCGATCATGCGCTCAATGCCGTCGAGCGCCAGCCGATCGGCAATCGCGCCTATAGCTCCGGTCCGACCGATATTTTTCGCACCCGCGATGGATGGATCGTGACCCAGATCGTTGGCGGCGGTATCTTTGCCCGCTGGGCCAATCTGGTTGGGCGGCCCGAGCTGATCGACGATCCGCTTTATGCCAGCGATATCTTGCGCGGCGACAATGGCGAAGCGCTGAGCACCATCATGCAGCAATGGTGCAGCGACCGCCGCAGCGCTGATGCCATCGCCGAGTTGGGCGCTGCGCGCGTACCCGCCGCGCCGGTGCTGCGCGCGGGCGACGCGCTGGCACAGCCGCAGGTCACCGCAATGGGGCTGGTCGAGACCGCCGATTATCCGGGCACCCCACGTGGCGCGCCGGTCATCCGCGCGCCGATCACTTTGTCCGGAAGCGCGAAGGCTTCATCTGACCGCGCACCGCAGGTTGGCGAACATAGCGACGCGATCCTCGCAGAGCTCGGTTACGACACCGCCGCGGTTTCAGCTTTGCGGGCGGCAAGCATTATTTGAGCGGGGAGGGGTGGACGGCGGCGCCGTCGCGCTTTACATACCGATCAGTATGAAATTCAACCGCCCTACAACGAGATCAGGAGTGTCGAGATGAGCGATCAAGCCGAATATGTGCCGCCAAAGGTGTGGACCTGGGACAAGGACAGCGGGGGGCGCTTTGCCAATATCAACCGGCCGATCGCCGGACCGACGCACGACAAGGATCTGCCGATCGGCCAGCATCCGCTCCAGCTCTATTCGCTCGGCACGCCGAATGGCGTCAAGGTGACGGTGATGCTCGAGGAACTGCTCGCGGCGGGTCATAGCGGCGCCGAATATGATGCTTGGCTCATCAATATCGGCGAGGGCGATCAATTTTCCAGCGGTTATGTTGCGGCCAATCCGAACAGCAAAATCCCTGTGCTTGTCGACCATAGCGGTGCGGAGCCGATCCGCGTGTTCGAATCGGGGGCAATCCTGATCCATCTGGCTGAGAAATTCGGTGCGTTCCTGCCGACCGAAGCAGCAAAACGTGCCGAAACCTTGTCGTGGCTGATGTGGCAAATGGGCAGCGCGCCCTTCCTTGGCGGCGGCTTCGGCCATTTTTATGCCTATGCACCGACCAAGCAGGAATATCCGATCAATCGCTATGCGATGGAGGTGAAGCGCCAGATGGACGTCCTCGATCGGCGGCTTGCGGAGAGCGAATATATCGCGGGCGCGGACTATACGATCGCCGACATGGCGATCTGGCCCTGGTACGGCGCGCTCGCCAAGGGGCTAGTCTATGACGCAGGCGAATTCCTGCAGGTGCAGGAGTATAAGAATGTCCAGCGCTGGACCGATCAACTCGCGACCCGTCCGGCGGTGAAGCGCGGGCGCATGGTCAACCGCGTAACCGGCGAGCCCGCGAGCCAGCTGCGCGAACGGCACGATGCATCCGACTTTGACCTGCGCACGCAGGACAAGCTCGAGGCCGCCGAATAGTCGCTATTTGCGAAGTCTTGCTACGCTGCGACATTAGAGCTTTGTCCATGATCGGCACGGCCTCGCTGAATCAGGCGGTTCATGCAATCGAGCCCCCGCAAAGTCATATGCAAAATACATAAAAGCGGCGTCGATCTCTCTCGACGCCGCTTTCATTTCGGCCCGCCATGCTGACGGGCATGAAAGCTGACCTTCAATTTCCGCGACCCGCCCGTCACCCCCTCCCGACCGGCATCATGCTCGCTCGCGACAGGCGCGGTGCAGCCATCGTCGAGATGGCGCTGGTGCTGCCGCTGCTCCTCGCCCTGCTGATGGGGATGCTCGTCTAGGCCAATATTTCATGCTGGCGCATAGCGTCCAGCAAGCGGCAAACGACGGAGCGCGCGCCGCCATAGTCGGTCTTGATGCCGCTGATCGCAGCGCCGTAGCAACGCGAGCGGTTGCGCGCAGCCTGCAAGCGGTGAGCGGGGCGCATAGCGTCGCGGTGTCCGAAACCAGCGAAGCGATTACCGTCGCTGTCACTTTCACCGCCCCGCCCGACAGCTTCCTGCGTTCGTCGCTGGTCCCGTCGCCCACCAACGTGATCCGTTCGCGCGCGACCTTTGAATTGCCGATGGATTGACCATGCTTTTGATCGAAACCCTTCGCGCCGTTGTGCGCGACCGCCACGCCGGGATCAGCATCGCGACAGCCTTTGCGATGACGATGCTGATCGGCGCCGCGGCGCTGGCAGTCGACGTCGGCTCGCTCTATCTCGACCGCCGAAAGTTGCAGGGCATCGCCGATGCCGCTGCCATGGCAGCGGCGGGCCGACCGGGTGAGGAGCGCGTCGCCGCCGAGCGGATAATCGCCGCCAATTGCGATTGCGGCATCGTGATCGCAGCGCTGACCACCGGTACCTATACGCCCGAAAAGGCCGTCGCGGCCGAGCAAAGGTTTACGGCCGGCGGCGCGTCCACCAATGCCGTGCAGATCAACCTGACCCGCAGTCGCCCGCTCTACTTCGGCCGGTTTTTGACCGGCAAGGCCGATACAGTCATCCGCGCCACGGCAACAGGCGCGCGGCGTGGCTATTCGGCCTTTTCGCTCGGGTCGCGCGTTGCGGCGGTCAACGGCGGCCTGCCCAACGCGCTGCTGTCGGGGTTGACCGGCAGCCAGATCAACCTGTCGCTGATGGACTACAACGCGCTGGCCAGTACCGACATCGACCTGCTGGCATTTTCGGACGCGCTGCGGACCGAAATCGATGCCGAGGTGCTGACTTTTGGCCAGACGCTCGACAGCCAGGTGACGATGCCTCAGGTAATATCGGCGCTGGCCGCGGCATCGGACGGACAGGCAGCGCGTGCGCTGGAGCATATCGCCGACCGCGCCCTGCCACGCACCCTGCTTCCGTCGCGCGCGATCGATCTCGGGCCGCGCGCGTCGAGCATCCGCGTCGATCCCGCCAATCCCGTCAAGGTCAACGCGCTCAGCCTGCTCCGCGGGATGCTGCTGCTTGCTAGCGCCAATCGCCAGGTCGATCTGTCGGTGGCGAGCAACCTGCCCGGGGGGTCGGGGATCGATATTGCGCTGCTGATCGGCGAACCGCCCGCGCATTCGCCGCTGATCGCGGTCACCGATACCAACCAAGTAATCGTGCGCACCGCGCAGGTGCGGCTGAAGCTTGACACCAGGGTGCAAACGCCGCTGGCGAGCGTCCACATCCCCGTGCTCGCCGAACTGGGTTCGGCGTCGGCCCGGATTGCTGACATTGATTGCGGCCCGAACAGCAGCGCCGCGGTCTCGTTGGCAGTGGTGACGTCGCCCGCGATGCTGGCGATCGGTACCGTCGATAACGCAGATTTTCAGGACATGCAGCGCCCGCTCGATCCACGCCCGGCGCGCGTCGTGAAACTTCCGCTCGCCAGCGTCGATGCCGATGCCGAACTCGTGCTGTCGGATCTGAATGAAAAACAGGTCGCCTTTTCGCGTCGCGACATCGACGACGGGCAGGTGAAGACAGTGTCGAGCAGCGGCTTGGTCGCGGGCGCCGCAAAATCGCTGTCCGATCGCATGGACCTGCGCGTCAATTTGCTCGGCCTCGGTGTCAATCTGAACGCGCTCCGGACGGTCGTCGGCGACACCGTGGCGCTGGCGGCGCCGGTGCTCGATACCGTGCTGGCTGACCTAACCGGCTTGCTAGGGTCAGGACTCATTGATCAGAGCCAGAAGATGACTGTAGCGGCGAGGGCTACGGCGGAGAAGAAGGCCTTCGGGCACCGATCGTAGCGTGTCGCGACGCGCCGCCAGTCCTTGAGACGACCGA
>JAESGH010000196.1_pt1 | contig 124031 bp, 109 predicted proteins | sample 9269641 | NCBI WGS metagenome assembly JAESGH01 (sample SAMN14515345, study PRJNA621665) | algae metagenome | isolation source: Phormidium tanganyikae FI6-MK23 and co-occurring heterotrophs from granitic... | place: USA: Fort Irwin, California | collected 1998-05-24 | reverse complement strand
CAAGGGCTGGATCACCGACCACTCAAAATCCGTCAGATCAAAACGCGCCATCAGCGTCTCCCTTCCGAGAAACACTGAATCAGAACTCTCGCCTCTTGGGAATCCTGCTTATGGGTTTGTGACCTAGAGTGATCGGTCGGCCGCCCAACGCACTGCTTTCGGTGTTCTGGAAGGCGAGTGCCGGGTCCCGGCCGCCAAGAAGCTGGAAGGCCAGCGCACTGATGGCGCCCTGGCGCTGCGCGTCGCGCGGAGCGAGTGGCGACGCTGTGCGATGTCGCCGGAACGGGTTCGTACGCATATTCGCTGGCGCGGCGCGGGTTTGGTTCGGATCAGGCGTCATTGGCTTGCTCCCTTGCCGGACCGGCACCGGCGCTTTGACGAGCGAGGGCGGCGCGGGCATCGTCGATGTTCGAGTATCGAAATGCTCCGACCCGGAACTGTTCGACGTAAAGATGTTCGATGCCCTCTTCGGATCGCGACCGGAAGGGCTCGAACGCTCCCGCGCCTGTCCGGTGCAGATCGGGTGGGGCGGGTAGCTTTGCCGCAAGCGCAGCGAGCTTTTCCTCATCGAGGCCGAGCGCCCGGTAGATATCGCGGCCGACGATCCAGACATCCTCCTGGATATCGGCAAGGCGGCCGATGACATCTTCTAGCGCGAAGGAAGCGCGTTCCTCCGCGGTCATGGCGAGCACCTCGTTGACGAGCAGTTCGGCGATCAGCGTGTCGCCGACGAACATGGGATAATCCGCCGCGGCCTCCGCTATCGGGGAATCGGCCCTGGGACCGCCGGATGCCCCGTCTGTCAATGCCGCGAAGCCGTCCGTCAGCCCTCTGCGCTCGCGATATTGATCGATCCGCTTCGCATAATAGCGTGGCAGGTCGAAATTCGGCAGCAAATGCCCGTCGCGTTGCGCCTGACTTACCGCCAACAGCGCCATCTGGTGATGATAGAGGAGTTGATTGAGATCCACATTCGCCTCCCTTTTGCGGGAGCGCGATCGTCTCTCAGGCGCCAACATGCAGAAACGAAGTCGGCGATGCACGAAAGATGGGGCTGACGATGCGCGTTTTCAAGTGCGCCCTGCAAGCGTCGTCGCTACGGTTGTGGCGGCCGATTGGGACGGCCCGCTTTTGAAATGATCGCTTCAAGAACAGACAAGCGCGCCTTCAATGCTATCTCTCCGGCCTCCGATAACCCCCATTTCAAAGGGGGCGGTTTATGGACGAGAGTGCGGCAGTTCGTCGGCGGCGCAGCGCCGGTTCCTTCGATTGGCCGGCCTCCTCCGCTCCCGTCAGGATCGCCTCATCGAACGAGCCGGCGGGGCCGCAGCGAGCCTGGCTCGATCCTTATCGCGGCAAGCAATCATGGCTTCGACAGTTTCCGGTCCTGCAAGCCAGTTTGCGGCGATGGATTATGCAAGCGGCTGGCGCCTTCCGGCCGCCCGATCATGGGTGACCTCGACGATCGAAAACATCGCACCGCCCTGTGCGGTCGACGGCCGCGAGGCCAGGATCCTGATGCTCCAAGATTCAGGCCCGGCAGAGGCGTTCGATTTGCGATATCGCCTGCTTCTCGTCGATGACTTCCGCATATTTGGCTTGAAGATCGAACAAGCTGGCCTGGTGGGGATCGACGTGGCGATCGGCACACGCGTCCTCGACGACGAACGGGGCGAAGCCGTGCTGGAGTGCATCGAGTGCAGAGGCACGCACGCACCCCGATGTCGAAACCCCCGCTATCATCAAGGTGTCGATACCATCCCCTTCGAGAAGGGCGCTCAACCCTGTGCCAAAAAACGCCGACGGATATTGTTTGGTTATGACATGTTCGCCGGGCCCCGGCGAAAGCTCGCGCGGAAATTCGCCGAGAGGCGAACCTCTGTCCAGACAACTGAGAGCGGGAACCTTCTTGTAGAACAATCCGCCATCGGAGCCGCCGGGCTCGAATATGACGTTGGTGAAGACGATCGGCATGCCCGCTGCCCGGGCGGCCGCCAAAAGTCGCACCGTGGATGCAAGAGCATTTTCAGCGCCTGCAAATAACGGCGAAGCGGGGTCCAGATAGGCCATGACGAAGTCGACGATGAGCAAGGCGGGACGAGTGCCAAAGGGCAGGTGTCCGTCAAAGGCACCGCGATAATTCTCTCCGAGATCGTCGCGTCCGGCCATCATATGACCCCTGCAGCGGCGAGCGCATCTCGCTCTTCCGTCGACATACCGAGCAAATCCCCGTAAATCGCGTCATTATGCTGACCAACGAGCGCTGGCGCCGGCGACCGGACCGCGCTCGGGCTCCGCGAAAGGCGCGGAAAGGCATTCTGCATCTTGAGCGGGCCAAAGCGTTCGGTTTCAACTTCGACGATCGCTTCGCGAGCGGCAAAATGGGGGTCGGCGAGCATCTCCGGCGCCCGATAGACCCGGCCTGCCGGTACCGAATGTTCGATCATCAGCCGATCGACCTCCGCCACGGGCAGCGTTTCCGTCCACCGGTTGATGAGAGCGTCGAGTTCCGCTTGGTGATGCCCCCTTGCGATATGGGTCGCATAGCGCTCGTCGTCGGCGAGAGCGGGCTGCTCCATGGCTTGGGCGAGGCGCCTGAAAATGGCGTCATTATTGGCACCGATCATGAATTCGCCGTCAAGGCACCGATACACATTGGACGGTGCGATCCCCGGCAGGATGGAGCCCGAACGCTCACGTATGATGCCGGCATGATCATATTCGGCCACGAGCCCTTCCATCACTTGCAGCACCGATTCATAAAGCGCTGCGTCGACGATCTGGCCAAAGCCGGTCTTTTCGCGATAATGAAGCGCGGCAAGAACGCCCATGCAACCATATGTGGCGCACAATGTATCGCCGATCGAAATTCCCATGCGCGAGGGCGCGCGGTCGGGCTCGCCGACAATATAGCGCCAGCCCCCCATGGCTTCACCGATGCCGCCAAATCCGGCGCGATCCGAATAGGGACCCGTCTGACCATAACCCGACATGCGCGCAATGATCAGACGCGGATTGTCCCGATGCAGGTCTTCTGGCGAGAGCCCCCATTTTTCGAGCGTTCCCGGCTTGAAATTCTCGATGAGCACGTCGGCCGTGGCGATCAGTCTCCGCGCGAGCGCTTGGCCCGCGGCAACGCGCAGATTGCAAGATACCGACTGCTTGTTGCGCGCAATGACTTCCCAGTGAACCTTGTCTTCGCCCTGGCCCCACAGGCGCATCGGGTCCCCGGCTCCCGGCGGCTCGATCTTGATGACGTCAGCGCCCATGTCGCCAAGAAGTTGGCCGCAAAAGGGACCGGCCAGCAGCTGACCCATTTCCACGACGCGAAGGCCGTGCAGCGCGCCTGCCCGGTCCATATTCACTGCGCGGCTTCCAGCTCCGGCCATGCCGGCTGTATCGGTGCCGGGAGCCCCGTCTCGGCTTCGCAGGCGCTGCGCAAGGCTTCGACCCCCGGGCCATAATCGAAAAGCGACAAAGGTGCGCGGGTGCTGCGCATGTGATGGCGCAGCGCCTCGGTTGCGGCGGCGTCGATCTCGCCGTCCTCGCTGGCGACCACCCCATAAGCGCGGGCCCCAGCGACGGTTACAAGCCCCTGCAAGACTTCCAGGCCGACCAGCGATGGATCGCGCGCCAGCGGATCGCCCCAGCCGCCACCGCCCCAAGTGATGAAATGGAGCTGGTCGTCGACTGCAACGCTGATGTCTTCGACCTTGTTGCCGATCACGCAATGCGACCCGTCGGCTCGCTCCAATATTTTCCGCGCACGCTTGCCCGGCGCCCCGCCGTTCACGCCCCAAGGCGGAACGAACCAGCGATCGTCGTGGATCGAAATCGTGCCGGGACTGAGAAAGCGGTAGGTCATATGAATACCGTTGCCGCCGCGATGAAGCCCCGCCCCTCCGCTGTCGGGATCGGTCTCGTAGCGCTCGATCATGAGCGGAAAATAACGCTCCAGAAATTCGTTCGGAACATTGGTAAAGCCCGGCCACAGGGAATGTCCGTCGGGGCCGTCACCCATCGGGCGGCCCGGAATGCCTCCAAATCCGATCTGGAACAGCTGAAACCACTCCCCTCCTTTACCCGGGCGGTGATCGTTGCCCGAATAAAAGAGATGGGGACTCGACGAAAAGCCCGCCGCGTTCAAGAATTCGGGTGTTTTTTGCCCCAGCAGCCCACCCAAAATGTCGAAGATACGGCCCAGTGCATGCGTGCGGCCCGACAGGGCGGCGGGAAAATGAGGCTTCAGCAGGGATCCGGCGGGAATACGGACGTCAATAAGGTCATAAAAGCCATCGTTGAACAGGATCTGCGGGTCGAAGACCATGATCATGTAGATCCCGAAGAACATCTTGAACATGTTTTCATTGAGGTAGAAATTGATCGAAGCGCTGCTCTGCGGATCGGTACCCTGAAAGTCGAGGATAACCTTGTCGCCGTCGCGCCACATCGTGCATTTGATCTTGTACGGGCCATAGCCCATTCCATCATCGCATATATAATCCTCGAAACTTACCGGTTCCTCGGCGACCGCCATTGCGATCAACTGCTTCATGGCCCGGTGATTGCGAGCGAGCAGTTCCTGCGTTGCCGACACATAGACGTCATCGCCAAACCGGTCTGCCATTTCGACGTCCCGCCGCGCCGCAACCCGGCACGCGGCGATCAGCGCGTTCAAGTCGGCCTGGCACCAGTCGGGTTTGCGCGTCTGATGCATGACCAGCTTGATCAGATCCTCGTTATATTCACCCTTTCGCCAGATTTTCACCGGGGGAATCCGCACTCCTTCCTCGAAGATCGAGCGAGCGTTTATCGGCATCGAGCCTACCACCTTGCCGCCGATGTCGGACTGGTGGCCGAACATGGCGGTATAGGCGATGAGGCGGCCTGATTTGAAAACCGGGAGCAGAATAAGCCAGTCATTGGAATGGCTGACAGCCCCTTCACAGCTATAGGGATCGGACAGAAAAATCATGTCGCCATCTTCCAGCGTGCCGTCGAACTGCTTCAGAAAACCGCCGATGAAGCTGCCGAACTGACCCACTATCATCTTGCCATTGTGATCGGCGATGAGCGGAAAGGCATCGCCCTGCTCGCGAATTCCCGGCGACATCGCGGTCCGCACCAGCGTTGCATCCATTTCGACACGAGCGTTGCGAAGTGCGTTTTCGATAATGTCGAGTGTCACCGGATCGATTTCGGCGGGGGCGAACGGTTGCGAGTTTGTCTGGACGATCGTCGCGGGCATGGTCTTGCTCCTCAGGCCAGATAGATCAGGATGTTTCCGAACGCGTCGACGCGGGCGACGCAGCCATTTTCGATCAGCGTCGTCGAATCCATCTCGATCACGATCGCAGGGCCCGGGATGATGTCGCCCTGCTTGAGCTTTGACCGGTCGTAAATGATGGCCGATCGCTCCTCGCCGTCCATCCAGAGCCGGTGGTCGCGGATTTTCGCAGCAGCGGGATTACCATCGCCGTGCGGCAATTCAGCCGCCGGCAGGTTCAAAACCGGTCCCAACGCCACGGCGCGCAGATTCACAATCTCATGCGGCGTTTCCATATTGAACGTGAAAAGGCGCAGATGCTCGGCGTCGAACCGAGACAATAGCCCTTCGATGCCGTCGCGTTCGAGCGCGTCGAGGGTCGTGGTCAACGGTACTTCGAACGCCTGTCCCGCGTAGCGAACGTCAATTTCAAACTCGGTATCAATCTCATCGGCATTGAGGCCGTCACTTTCCAGTTCGGCGCGAATTTGCGTCGCCATGTCGCTGAGCATCGAGACCAGATCGCGGGCGTCGGTGTCCTGCGCCAAGCGCGAAAAGGACCGCGCGGTCTCGGTGCGCATTCGGGTGGTCGCGTCGCCCAGCGCACAGAGCACCCCGGGCGATACCGGCGATATCGCTGGCCAGCTTCCCATCAGCCGCGCCACCGCATTGACATGGAGAGGGCCGGCGCCGCCGAACCCCATCAATGCAAAATGCCGCGGGTCATAGCCCTGCTGGACCGAGATCATGCGCAGCGCCCCGAACATATTTTCGTTGACGATGTCGATGATCCCGCGAGCCGCGCTCATAAGATCGATCCCAAGCGCGTCCGCGATCGTCTGGACGGCCTTTGCGGCGCTCTCGCGATCGAGTTGAAACGAGCCGCCGAGCAGGTTCTCGGGCAGATAACCGAGGACGACGTTGGCGTCGGTCACCGTCGGCGCACCGCCGCCCTTGCCGTAAGCGACAGGGCCGGGCACCGCGCCGGCCGATTGCGGCCCGACGCGAAGCGCGCGCGTAAGTTCCGGAACATAGGCGATCGAGCCCCCGCCAGCTCCGACCGTCTTGACGTCTAGCGAGGATGCCCGAACCGACAAATGGCCGACATCGGTCGTACGCGCGCGGCGGGGCTCGAGATTTTCGATGAGCGCCACGTCGGTGGACGTGCCGCCGACGTCCAGCGTCAGAATGTTGGAGAACCCGGAATGTTTCGCGACCCATAGCGCACCCGTCACACCGCCGGCCGGCCCGGACATCAGAATATTCACGGGATGCTCCTCGGCCTTTGCCGAAGACATGAGTCCGCCGTCGGACCGGAGCAGCGACAACTTCCCTGCCATCCCCCGCTCGGCGAGCCGGTTGCGAAGGCTCGCTATATATTTGCCGACGACGGGCCGCACGGCCGCGTTGGCAACGGTCGTCAACGTCCGTTCATATTCCTGCATTTCAGGAAGGATCTCATGGCTCAATGATACCGGCACGCCGGGCATGATTTCCCGGGCCAGGGTCCCGATCCGGCTTTCATGGTCCCCGTTGGCGTAGGCATTGATCAGGCTGATGGTAATCGCCTCGACACCCCGTCCCTTCAACGCCCCGAGCGCCTGCCGAACGTCCGTTTCGTCCAGCGGGCGGACCTCCTCGCCTGCCGCGCTGATCCGGCCTTTTACCGTGACCGTATCTTCGAGCGCCGCCAGCGGCACTGGCTTGGGCCAGACGATCCACGCGGCGAGGCCGCCCGGCACATAGCTTCGGGCAATCTGCATGATATGCCGATGTCCCTCGGTGGTCACCAGTCCCACTCGGGCACCCTTCCCCTCGAGCACGGCGTTGGTTGCAACCGTCGTGCCGTGGAGGAGGTAGCTTATGTCGCTGGCGGCGATGCCGGCCTGGGCGCAGATGGCATCGAGCCCCGTGACAATGCCTTCGGAACTGTCCTGCGGCGTCGATGGGGTCTTGTGACGCCAGAAGCCGCCCGATGCGTCGTCAAACAGGAGAAGGTCGGTAAATGTTCCTCCGACATCGACGCCCAAACGATAGCCCATTGCGTAACCTCCTCAGGCGCCCGGCGGAAAAGCCGGCGCGCGCGCCGCCATGCCCGGCAATTGCTTGTCGATCAGGCTGCCAAGCCACTGGCTGGTCGCGATCAGCGCATCGATACGCATGCCGGTCGCAATCCCCGCGCGCTCAAGCATGTAGACGACGTCCTCGCTGCACACGTTCCCCGCGGCCCCCAGCGCGAAGGGACAGCCGCCGAGGCCGCCGACCGACGCATCTACGATCGTCGCGCCCGCCGCGACCGCCGCCCAGACATTCGCCAGTCCGGTGCCGCGCGTATTGTGAAAATGAACCCTGACCGGAAGCGGCGCGACCGCGTCGCTCACGCGGCGAACGAGCTCGGTCACGCGCCACGGATCGGCGACGCCGATCGTGTCGGCGAGCGCTATTTCTGCCGGGCCCGATTGCGCCAGGGTCCGCGCCATTTCGACGACATGCGACGGGTCGACTTCGCCCTCATAGGGGCAGCCGAACGCAGCCGCGATCGTCACTTGCCCCGACGCGCCCCCACGGTTCGCGAGTGCCACGATATCGCACGCCGCGGCGACCGAGCCCGCGCATGTCTGCCCCTGATTGGCCATGGCGAAGCTGTCCGTCGCGACCGCCACGGCGCCAAGCTGATCGATCCTGCCGGTCGCAAGCGCTCGCTCCGCGCCGCGAAGATTCAGCACGAGCCCGACATAGGTGACGTCGCCGCGCGGCGGCAGTCCGGCGCAGACATCTTCGGCATCGGCCATTTGAGGCACCCGGCGAGGATTGACGAAACTTGCCACCTCGATCCGCCGTGCCCCGGCGTCGATCAGGCGTTCGATCAGCGAAAGCTTGTCGTTCGTGGCAAGGATGACGGGCTCGTTCTGGAGCCCGTCGCGGGGGCCCACTTCGACGAATTCGATGGCGGATGGCAGAATCATCGCTTCCTCATTCGCATATATGTATACAAAATCAACCTCCCTCGACCTGACGCCCGCTCCCGCGCTTGTGCGCATCGGCATAGGCATGGAAGGCGCGCCGGATGTGGCTCTTCATGACCGCGGCCGCCCAATCGGGATCGCGTCGGCCGAATGCGGCAAGCAGTTCGTCATGCTCTCGACCGGAGCTTTGCAGATCTTCCCGATCATATTGGAGCGCGGTCCGCAGGACGACGGGCTGTTCGATGATCCGCGACAGCATGAGCGCGAGCCGTTGAGACGCCGACGCTTCCATGATGATCGCGTGAAATATGCGGTTCTGCTCCAGAAACGCCGGAATGTCCGGCGCGTCACCCGCGATCGCCCTGTAGATCGCCTGGTTGCATCGCCTGAGCTGCTCGACTTGCTCGGGGCTGACGCGGACAGCGGCGCGGGCTGCCGCGTGCGATTCGAGCATTGCGCGAAGCTCGAACGCCTCCTCCATGTCGTCCAGCGACCAGTCCGCCACGAAACTGCGCTGGGAGTCGTTCCGGCGCACGAAAGACTCGCTTTCGAGGCGCCTGAGCGCGTCGCGAATAGGCGTGCGCGAAACCCCGCAAATTTCGGCCAGTTGCTCCTCGCGCAGCTGCTCGCCGGGCGCCAGGTCACCCGACAACACCATGTTCCGGATCTGCGAATAGGCCCGATCGGATGCGCGCGACATTCTTGCCTCCTTTGAGCACTTGACGCTCGATGTTTGTATACAATATGACGTAGCGGGGGCAACGTCCAACGTGTCTTTGCAGGGGCGGCGCCGAATTTGACACCGAGGAGTCAACGATGCGCATCACGAAAGCCGTCTTGCTGTCTTCGATCGCTGCCATCGCAGCCCAATCTGGTCCGGCCGCCGCGCAGGAGAGCGCCGGGATAACAGATGAAGGCGATATCATTGTCACGGCGCGGCGACAGAATGAGCGGCTCGTCGATGTCCCTGCGTCGGTGACGGTGTTGACGTCCGACACGCTCGAAACCACGGGTGTCGATAATGCGCAGGGCTTTGCCCAGTTGACGCCGGGCGTGACGATTGTGACCGGGACCGCGGAGGCGGGGGATACGCAAATCAACATCCGGGGGATCAATGGCGCGCGCGATGCCGAAAGCTCGGTGGCTCTCGTGGTCGACGGGATATTGAAAACCAACAGCGCTCAGCTCAACCAGAACCAAGGCACGCTGCGCCAGATCGAAATTCTGAAAGGGCCGCAAGGCGCCATCTATGGCCGCAACGCCGCCGCCGGGGCGATTGTGATAACGACCGCAAAACCTGGCGACCAGTTCGAAGGCGCGGTCAAGGCGAGTTACGCCAACGAAAATACCTTCGAGGGCTCCGCTTATGTATCGGCGCCGATCGGCGGCAATGCCGGCGTTCTCGTGTCAGGCTATTATCGCACGACGGACGGCTTTTATCGCAACAGCTTTCTCGATCGCAAGGTGGTCGACGACCAGGAAATATGGTCGATCGACGGACGCTTTGTCGCGGACCTGGGCGAGGCGACCGAGATCGATGTCAAGACCCGCTATTCGAAGCTGTCGGGAGCCTCCATCAACTTCAACGCGGCCTTTCACCTGCCGGCATTGGGCGGCGCCTTCAACGAAGACGTCGATGATCACCCGTTCAACTACTATAGCAATATCCGCCCCACCAACGACCAGAAGTCGTTCGATGCCTCGATCAAGCTCGACCATGATTTTGGCTCGGCGCGGTTGACGGCATGGGCGCTATACTCCGATGTCCGGCAGTCCTTGTCGGCAGACGGCACCTCGGCGGATTTTGCGCGCTATATTGCCCCGGCATTTGGCGCCCCCGCAAACCCGACCAATCTTGCGGCTCAAAATGCCTGTTTCGCGTCGACAGCTGCCAATACCGGATACCCCGTCAATCCGCCCGGCGCGATAGGGCAGATCCCTGTCCCCTTCATTTTCGACTTCTCGGGATCGACCTTCGGCCCCTACAGCCCCACCACATGCGATGGCACGCAATTTCAGGTTCGCAACCAGAAGGACATCAGCGGAGAAATCCGTTTGGCCTCGAACGGGGACGGCGCCCTGAGCTGGCAGCTGGGGGGCTATGTTCTCCACATCGACCGCTCGGTCGGGGTGAGTTTGGGAGCCGATCTGGGCCTGGGACTGATACAGCAGCTCTACAATGCACCCGGCAGCAGCAATCCTACCTCGCAGCTTTATTCGGACAAGTTCAAGACCAACGTCTACGCCGTCTTCGGATCGGCAGACTATGACGTCACCGACCGCCTCAAGCTGAGCCTCGCGCTCCGCTACGATATCGAAGACCGAAACGTATCGAGCCGCGTGCCGAATGTGCTCGATCCGATTACCGGGGCGAAGATCAATCCGGGGCTTCCGGCGACCGGGAGCATCCCCGATCAATCGAAAACCTTTCGGCAGCTCCAGCCAAAGGTCAGTCTGAGCTACTCGCCGACGGCAAACTCCAACATATATGCCAATTGGGGCGTGGGATTTAAATCGGGCGGGTTCAATAACCAGGGTTCGTCAGCGACAGTCGACCAGTTCTTCAACAACGGCGTCGATTTCGGGACGATCGATGCCAATGTCGCAATCGACGACAATTATCGCAAGGAACGCTCGAGCTCGTTCGAAGCCGGCGTCAAGGGAGCGCTCTTCGACAATCGCGTCACCTTCGATCTTGCCGGATATTACACCCGGATCACGGACATGCAGTTCTTCGAGTTTTTCGTGGGGTCCTTTGGCCTCCTGCGCGTCGTCTCGAACATCGACCGGGTGGATATCAAAGGCGTCGAATTGAACGCCAGCGCCCGAATTGTCGACGGTTGGAAAGTGTTCGGATCGGTCAATCTGACCGACAGCGAGATCAAGCGGAACAGTTCGCGAACCTACACGGTAGGAAACAAATCTCCCTATACGGCGGACTATACGATCAACCTCGGCACCCAGATCGACGCGCCGCTGGCCCGCAACTTCGATCTCGTTCTGCGCGCCGACTACCGCATCACCGGGCCGACATGGTTCCATACCGTACAAAATCAGAGCAGCCCCACGGTCTTCAGCGCGCTGCTTCCGGCTTCGTTGTTCGCGCTGCCGCCGTCGGCCGGCAACGGCAGTTACATCAATGCTCGCCGTGACGCATTCGGCGTGCTCAACCTTCGCGCGGGACTTCAGAGCGACAGATGGTCGCTTATGCTGTTCGCCGACAATATGCTCGATCGCAAATATATCAACGAGGCCATCCCCGCGATCGAATTTGGCGGGTCTTTCATCTCGCCAGGCGCACGCAGGCTGATTGGCGTCGAAGCGGGCTTCAAATTCTAGCGCGGCCCTATGCCGCAAAAACCCCTCGCCGCCTTTGCCAGTGACGAAGGAATTGATTGGCGACTGTCGAAGGAGGCGGCCCGGACCTGATCGGGCGCGCCAACGCTGGGGCAAATCTGCGCGCGGCGAACCGTCTTCCGTCTGATAGCTCGACGATAGTCGCCCACGGGGCCGTGAAAAAGTCAACGAGCGAAGGAAACCGATTGCGGCCCTATCAATCATCGTCACCCCGGACTTGATCCGGGGCCTGCCTTGTCTTTTCATCCGAGGCCCGAAGAGGAAAGGCGGGTCCCGGGTCAAGCCCGGGATGACGAACAGCTTAGCGACAGCTCACCACCCCAAATCCGCCATCGCCTGCAAATAGGCCTTTCCTACATTATCCCGCTGTGTCAGCCTTCTTCCGGCTCTTTCATCTGGTAGATAAAAGCGGTCGGACGAGGCGTGAGAGATGCGTTCGACATGCTCCCGGTCCAAAAAGAGCGCTCAATGGGCTGAACTTTCCTGAACTTTGGAATTCAGGCCGCGATGACCGGGGAAGCCATGACAGATCCCCACCCCATCTTGGCCGTCAAAGCCGCCGGCACATCCCGCTGCTCGTCAGATCGAACGACCATCGCATAACGGCGACATCCTTTGCGAAAAATTAAGCTTGCAGGGTGTCGCGGCGATGCTAGCCTCGCATAGCAACAGGAGAGCCAATGATGCGTCACGCCTTAGCTCTGCCGGCCGCATTTGCGGTGATCGCACTTGCCACCTCCGCCACGGCCCAAGGCGCCTCCGATGTCGAGGATCTTGTCGGGGCCCGGGCGGCCGGCGGCGAGACCCAGCTTCTCTCGCGCGGATATGAGCAGCGTCAGTCGAACGACGTGCGCGATCAGCGTTTCACCTTCTGGTGGAACAAGCGCACCGGACGCTGCATCTCCGTATCCACGATGGAGGGCCGCTACGCCGCGATCATCGGGGTGCCTGCCGGGAACTGCTCCGAAGGGTCACAGGGCGACAACCGGAACGATCACGGCGCACCGCCGCCCGCATCCGACTATCGCGACCCCAATTCGATGGTCCTTGTCTGTTATGGCGGCGGAAATCGCCCGACCGTGACCTCGCAGCCGACTTACACCTGGAACCATTCCAATCATAAATGGGAATGGAGCAATCAGGTGGCGAGCGGCACCGAGGCATTCAACAGCGATATCCAGATCGAACTCTACGGAACGCAGGGCCGTATCCACCTCGGGCCCAAGCTTGTGCCGCCGATCCATTCCGGCGGCGATCATGGGTGGTGGGATCTGGAAAACCTGGTCGTTGGACGCGATCAGATCACCGCGACTTATCGCCTCAATGGCATGAACAAGCCCAAGCTGACGATCGATCGCCGCACCGGCCTCATCACCATCAAGGCGGTCACCGACTTTTCCGGGCGCTGCGACATTGGCAACTGGGGCAACGGGCAGCGCCGCTTCTGATATGGAGCCAAGGTCGACCGCGCATCATTTCGGTCGACCTTAGGGGTCGAGACACGGCAAGAAGCGCAGACTTGACGTCACGCCTTTAGCCGCTGGTGGTCCGCTTTGATCGCCATAGCTGCGATAGAGGCATGAACCGCGTGGGCTTCGATCGGCTTGATCAGCAAATGGCCCTGGATCTGGTGGCACCCCTCCTGCCGCACGATTTCGGCTGCGCTTAATCCTCTACGCCCTCGGCCAGTGTCTCCATGCCCGGCGCGTCCGCCAGCGTCGTGATCGCGCGGATCACCTTGTCGGCCTTCCCGGGACATTGGGGCGGTGCGCCAGATGCACTCGCCGCCTCTTGAAACCGAAAAAGGCCTACCTAATTTTTTCCTGGACGCCGCATTTTGCGGGTCCGAAGGACATAGAGAGCGCCGGCTCTACGTCCCGGCGCATCTCATGCCCGAATTGCTTCACTCAGGAGGATTTGGAAATGAGAACCGACTTCGACTTTACCCCCTACCGCCGCTCGACGGTGGGTTTCGACCACCTCTTCGACCTGCTGGAGAAGGGGCAGCGCAGCGAGACGTCCGACGGCTATCCCGCCTTCGACATCGTCCGCGACGCCGACGACCGCTATCGCATCACGCTGGCGGTTCCCGGCTTCAAGGCCGACGAGATCGAGATCGTCGCGCAGCAGAACCAGCTCACTGTCACGGGCAAGCCGGCCGGGGAGGATGCGAAGCGCGCCTATCTCCACCGCGGCATCGCGCGCCGGGAATTCGAACGGCGCTTCCAGCTGGCCGACTATATCGAGGTGGGCAGCGCAAGCTTCGCCGACGGGCTGCTCACGATCGAGCTCAACCGCGTCGTTCCCGAAGCGATGAAGCCGCGCAAGATCGAGATCGGCAGCAGTTCCGGCGAGCGGCAGCGGATCGCAGCGCCCGAGGACAAGGCGCTCGAAAGCGCTTGAGCGCCTAAGAGGGGGCACCGCATCGTGCCCCCCCTTTTTCAGGAAGATTGTCGGGGGCGGGGGGTTAGGCAGGCAGCGACCTGGCCGGCCGCTCGCCCTATTCCAGCGACCGCAGAATATCGGCCGCGCGCCACTCGGCGGGTCCGATCAGCGCATGATGCGCGATCCGTACCGAATGGAGCGCAGCTTCGATCTGGCGCCGCCACATGGCCAGAAAATCGAACAGCACCGGAAAGTCCGGCGGAAGATCATAGTCCTGCCAGACAAAAAGCTGGAGCAGCGAGGGATGATCGGGCCGGTAATAGTGGATCTCGGCGGTCGTCAGCCCATAGCCGTCCAGCTGCGCGATCAGCGCCCGGTCGGTCATGGCGCGCGCGCTTCGCCGCCGTCGAGCGAGCGGAGCGCCGCCAGCACATCGTCGACCGGCACCGCGCGCCGCACGCCCGGCGGCTTGCGGAGCGCCGGCCGGTTGCGGACCGCCGAGCGGTCCGATGCCCAGGATGCGAGGAGGGCGCGCTTGACCTCGGGCTCCAGGCTCGGGTGACGCGCCACGTCGAAGGGATGAAGAAAACGGGAAAATGGCTCGGACATGATCGTGCCTCCTTCCTTGTCGCCATTCCTTTCTCGTCGTGCGGCAACAGGCCGCGAGGACAGATTTTGGGAAGCCAGCGAGTCGAGTCAAGAGGGCTGAGGCCGTTGAAAAGGGGGCCTTGTTTCTCCGAGCCGGGAACAAAAAATTCTGCCCGATCCTCTTGAAGCGACGAGGTGCGCGTTCGGCGGCCGTCAGTAACCCGCTTCGACCGCCACCCGGATGGCATCCGCGGTGGTCTCGACGCCGAGCGCACGCAAAAGTGCCGACCGGTGCATCTTCACCGTGCGCTCCGACAATGAAAGTGCGAATGCGATCTGCTTGTTGAGCTGCCCGCTCGCCATATGCTTCAATACCTCGCGCTGCCGCGGCGAAAGCCCCTCGATCAATTGGCGCGCCCTTGCGGTGCGCTGGGCAGCCGCATCCTCGACGCCTCCAACTTCCATCTGGGATCCAAGGAAATATTCGAGCTTTCCGGTGACCCCGAATATCGGCGCGACGAGGACGGCGTTGCGGAACGGCGAGCCGTCCTTGCGATAGTTCAGGATGTCGACAAGCGCGGGCCGGCGCGCGCGGATTGAGGCGCGCAACGTCTCGGTCAGTTCAGGCTCGGTGCCGGGGCCGGAAAGAAAACGGCAATTCCGCCCGATAATCTCCTCGCGTGCATATCCCGTCAGCGCCGCGAACGCCGCATTGCATTCGACGATCGGATTGTCGGGCAACCGCGGGTCGCTGATCACCGCAGCGATCGGGCTCGCCGCGATCATCGTCTTCAATGACATAGCTTCCTGCCTGCTCCTCGCCTCATGCCCCAAGGGACATGTTGCGACACTTGCCCCCTGTCATGCAAGCCTCGTCGGCGCCGGAATGCGGCGGAACGAGAAAAACCCAGATGATCCATGATGACCGGGGCCGCGGCGCGGCTCGCGATACTTCCGCTTCCTGCATTCCGTTGTCGATCGACGCTATGGTCCGGTGCCCTCCATGCATGTAGCGATCGTGGGCGCCGGAATCTCAGGCCTCGCCTGCGCCCACCGGCTGCGGGACGCAGGCATTGCCGTCTCCGTTTTCGACAAGGCTCGCGGCGTCGGGGGGCGTCTTGCAACGCGGCGCTCCAAGCTCCGGGGCCGGGCCGTCGGCTTCGACCACGGCGCAACACATTTCACGGCACGGTCGGACGGTTTCCGGCGCCTCGTAGGCCAGTGGGAGGCAGCGGGGCTTGCCGCGCGCTGGCCTGCCGCGGGCGCCGACAGCTGGGTCGGGACGCCGACGATGACTGCCCCGATAAAGGCGCTCGCCTCGGGCATCGATGTCAGCCTCTCGACCCCGGTTACCGCCCTGACCCGATCAGGCGACGGCTGGACACTGCACAGCGAAGCGGCCCGCCTCGGCGATTTCGACGCGGCGGTGGTCGCGATCCCTTCCGAGCAAGCGGCGCCGCTCCTGTCGCTTCACGACTTCGAGATGGCGCGCGCCGCCATGTCGGTGCGATCCTATCCATCGTGGAGCGCGATGTTCGCCTTTCGCGAGCGGATTGCCGATCTTCCCGACTTCGTGCGCGGCGCAGGCCCCATCGTGACCGCCGCTCGCGACAGCGCCAAGCCGGGACGCACGCCCGGTGAGCGGTGGGTCGTGCAGGCCGACTGGACGTGGTCGGAGGCGAATCTGGGCCGCGACAGCGCGGATGTGTCGGAGGCACTACTTGCTGCTCTCGCGGATGTAGCCGGCCGCCCCCTGCCGCGCCCTTTCCATTCGGCCGCGCACCGCTGGCTGTTTGCCCAGCCCTCGGGCCGGGACCTCACGACGCTCTGGAACGATGCGATCGGGCTCGGCGCCTGCGGTGACTGGCTTTATCATGGCTTTGCCGAATATGCATGGTTGTCCGGCCATGTGCTGGGCGCGGCGATCGCTGCGGGAGCAAACCGATGACCGCTGCCGTCGTCATCGGCGCGGGGTTCGGCGGTCTCGCTCTGGCGATCAGACTGCAGTCGGCGGGCGTGGAAACACTGCTGGTCGAGGCACGCGAGCTTGCCGGGGGCCGCGCCTATATGTTCGAGAAGGAAGGCTTCCGGTTCGACGCCGGCCCGACCGTCATCACGGACCCCTCCTGCCTCGCCGAGCTCTGGGCGCTGAGCGGCGACACGATCGATCGCGATGTCGACCTGCTTCCCGTTGCACCCTTCTATCGGCTCAGCTGGCCCGACGGATCGCATTTCGACTACGGCAATGATCGCGGCGCACTGAACCGGCAGATCGCCGCCCTCGAACCGCGCGATCTGGAAGGCTATGAACGTTTTCTCGGCTACGCGGCCGCAGTCCATGAGGAAGGATATGTGAAGCTTGGGGCGGTGCCGTTCCTCGATTTCCGCTCGATGCTGAAAGCGGCGCCGGCGCTGGCGCGGCGCCGTGCCTGGCGCTCGGTTTACGCAACCGTCGCCGGCTTCGTGAAAAATGAGAAGCTCCGCGAGGCCTTGTCGTTCCACACCCTGCTGGTCGGCGGCAATCCGATGACGACGAGCAGCATCTATGCGCTGATCCACAAGCTCGAGCAGGATGGCGGCGTCTGGTATGCCCGCGGCGGCACGAACCGCCTCGTGACCGGCATGTCGGCGCTGTTCGAGCGCATTGGCGGAACGATCCGACTGGGTGATCCGGTGGTGCGGATCGAAACGCGGGGCGACCGCGCGACGGCTGTCGTGACGAAGAGCGGCTTCCGCGCGGAGGCCAGCGTCATCGCATCGAACGCGGACCTATTGCACAGCTACCGCGATCTGCTCGATCATCCCCGCGGGCCGCGAGAAGGCGCGCGCCTGGCTCGCAAAAGCTGGTCCCCAAGCCTTTTCGTTCTCCATCTGGGCGTGCGGGGGCGCTTCCCCGACATTCCGCATCACATGATCCTGTTCGGACCTCGATACCGCGGACTTCTCGACGACATCTACCGTCACGGGAGGCTTGCGGACGACTTTTCGCTCTATCTCCATCATCCCAGCGCGTCCGACCCCACCGTCGCGCCCGATGGGCACAGCAGCTTCTACATTCTCGCGCCGGTTCCGCATCTCGGCCATGCTCCGCTCGACTGGGACGTCGAAGGGCCGAGGCTGGCGGCGCGCATGATCGCCGAGATCGAGCGGCGGCTGATTCCGGATTTCGGCGACCGGATCGTGACGAGCCTCGCCTATGCCCCGCCCGATTTCGAACGCGATCTTGCCGCCCATCACGGCAGCGCCTTCAGCCTTACTCCGTCGTTGACGCAGAGTGCATGGTTTCGCGGCCACAACCGCGACGACCGTATCTCCAACCTCTACTTCACCGGTGCCGGCACCCATCCCGGCGCCGGCATTCCCGGCGTCGTGGCGAGCGCGAAAGCAACGGCCGGTCTCATCCTCGACGATATCGGCGCACGGCGGGCCGCGCACGGCCGCGGCCCTGTCGCTCGGAAACAACAGGGGCCGGGAAGATGACCGCGACCGGCCTATTGAGGAGCGAGGCCGGCGCGCCGGCCACGGGCATTGGCGGTTCCACCGGCGGCAGGGCCCTTGCGACCTTTACCTTGCCGCGGTGGGGGGCGATGGATGGACATCGCCGGGCGGTGCGGCGCTGCGCCGCACCGCCCGAAACCCTGGCACATGATCGGCGCGCGGACCGGGGAACGGGATGACCCGAACATCGATCTTGTGGTTCCGGCAGGACCTCCGGCTCACCGACCATCCGGCGCTGACGGCGGCGATAGCCGAGGGCGCCGTCGTGCCGGTCTATATATTGGACGATGAGGCGCCCGGGGATTGGTCGATCGGCGGAGCGCAAAGGTGGTGGCTTCACCACAGCCTCACGGCCCTCGACGCCAGCCTCCGCAAGCGAGGCAGCAGGCTGGTTCTGCGGCGCGGCGCAGCGGCGGCCGAGCTGGAGAAGATCACGATCGAAACCGGCGCGCGCCATGTCTTGGCCACGCGCTGTTACGAGCCATGGTGGAAACGGATCGACGCGGCACTGTCTGCCCGCGCAGACCTCGTGCTGCACGACGGCAATTATCTCGCCCCGCCGTCGGCCATCACGAACATGAGCGGCGAGCGTTACCGCGTCTTCACCCCATGGTATCGCCGGCTGCTCGAGCGAATGCCGCCCGCGCTGCCGCTGCCGGCTCCGGACCGCATTGCGGGCCCCGAGCTGTGGCCGGAGTCTGAAGGGCTTTCAACGTGGCGCCTCACGCCGACCGGGCCCGATTGGACCTCGGGCTTCGGCGCGTGGGTGCCCGGCGAGAAAGGGGCCCTTCGCGCACTTCGCGACTGGCTCCCGGCCGCTGGCGATTACAAGACCGATCGCGACTATCCCGCTCGGCCCGCGACGTCGCGGCTCTCCCCCCATCTCCACTTCGGCGAAATCAGTCCGCGAACGCTTTGGCATGCGCTCGGGGACCGCGACGATCCCGGCGCCGAAGCTTTTCGTTCCGAAATCGGCTGGCGCGAACATGGTCTCAATCTCGTCGATCAAATGCCCGATTATGGCGAACGGAACGGCCGCGCTCCCTTCGACCGCTTCCCGTGGCGAACGGGCGCGGCGGCCGATCGGGACTTTCGGGCATGGTGCCGGGGCCGGACCGGATATCCTGTCGTCGACGCCGGGATGCGCGAACTCTGGAGCACCGGATGGATGCACAACCGCGTCCGGATGATAACCGCGTCCTTCCTGGTCAAGCATCTCCTCATCGACTGGCGGCGCGGCGAGCGTTGGTTCTGGGACACATTGCTCGACGCCGATTTCGGCTCAAATGCGATGAACTGGCAATATGTCGCCGGCACGGGCGTCGATGCGCCCGTCTTTTCGCGGATCATGTCGCCGCTCCTGCAGTGCGAGAAGTTTGCGATGGGAGATTATGTCCGCGCGTTCGTGCCCGAACTCTCTCAGCTCGGTGACAGCGAGATTGCCGCAATGCATGGCGGCGGGACCGGCATTGCCGGCTATCCGGCGCCGCTCGTCGGCCACCAGGAGGCTCGGAGCCGTGCACTGGCCGCGTGGGAGTCGCTGCGCGCCTGACGAAGATCACGCCGAAGCGCTTGGCGGCGCGGATTGCCCGAAAGTCCAGCTGTCGGTGCCGCTCGAATGCGCTCAAAGGCCCTTCGGATGAGCATCGGGAAAGTTATCGCCCGGACATGCGGCGGCCGGCAGGTCGATGCGCATCGTCTTCGGATGGCCTCAGCGCGAGCGAAGCGGGATTGAAAAACCAGCTCGTCCTTATCCTCGGCGACCAGCTTACCCCGGCCATCTCGTCGCTGCGCGGGCTCGATCGGGCCAGGACGCGTGTCCTGATGGTCGAGGTCGCAGCCGAGGCCGGTTATGTCGCGCATCATCGCAAAAAGCTCGCCTTCGTCTTCTCCGCCATGCGTCACTTCGCTGCCGAGCTGCGCACGGACGGGTGGGACGTAGAGTATGTGCGGCTCGACGATGCTGGAAATAGCGGCTCGCTTGCATCCGAGATCGAGCGGTTCAGACGGCGTCATGGCAAATTGCCGCTTCGGGTGACCGAAGCCGGCGAGTATCGCGTCGCCGAAATCCTGCGGTCGGTCGCCGACGTGACAATCGTCCCTGACGATCGCTTTTTCATCAGTTCCGCCGAATTCGCCGCGTGGGCCGAAGGGCGCTCGCAGCTTCGCATGGAACATTTCTACCGGATGATGCGGCGGCGCACCGGCATTCTCATGGACGGCGACAAGCCGCTGGGCGGCAAGTGGAATTTCGATAGCGACAACCGCAACGCCGCAACGCGCGATCTCATGATGACCCAGCCGCTGCAATTTACGCCGGACCGCGTGACGCGCGGGGTCCTTGCGATGGTGACGGAAAACTTCCCCGACAATTTCGGTAATCTCGAGCCCTTCTGGTTCGCGGTCGCCCGCCGCGACGCCGGGGCCGCGTTCGAGGATTTCGTGAGCACGCGTCTCTCGCGCTTTGGCGATTATCAGGATGCGATGCTGGCGGGCGAGAAATATCTCTACCACGCGGCGATCGCCCAATATCTGAACGCTGGTCTGCTCGACGCGCGCCATCTGTGCCGGGTCGTCGACAGCGCGTATCGCGCCGGAAAGGTACCGATAAATGCCGCCGAGGGCTTCATTCGGCAGATTCTTGGCTGGCGCGAATATGTTCGCGGCATCTACTGGTGGCGGATGCCGGGCTATGCGGACGAAAATGCGCTCGGCGCGTCGAGGCCGCTCCCCGCGCTCTATTGGACCGGCGACACCGATATGGCCTGCCTTGCGTCCTGCGTCGCGCAAACCCGCGAGGAGGCCTACGCCCACCATATCCAGCGGCTAATGGTGACCGGCAATTTTGCGCTGCTGGTCGGCGTGGCCCCCGCCGAAGTGCATCGCTGGTACCTCGCCGTTTACGCCGACGCCTATGAGTGGGTCGAATTGCCGAACACCATCGGGATGAGCCAGTTTGCCGACGGCGGCCTGCTCGCCTCCAAGCCCTATGCCGCAAGCGGCGCCTATATCAACAGGATGTCGGATTACTGCCACGGCTGCCGATATGACGTGAAGAGCCGGACCGGCACCAACGCCTGTCCGTTCAACTTCCTCTACTGGGACTTCATCGCCCGCCACGCGACGATGCTCCGCGCCAACCCGCGCATGCGGATGGCCGCAGACAGCTGGATGCGGTTCAGCGACGCCGAGCGGAAAAATGTGCGCGCCAGCGCTCGCAACTTCCTGCAGGCCTTGCGGTAAGTCGGAACCGCGGGCGGATCGCACCGTCGGCCGCGTTCGCCGACGGCATCGCGGGCTGCCCGAAGAGGCATATTGTTGCCCGGGCTTTCGCGCGAGAGACGTCGGCGGCGGGGCTATTCTGCCCCGATCCTCAGGAAGCGCCGACGGCACGCGAGCCCATGCCAGCCAAATTCCCAAGCGATGCGCCGGGCCGCGAGCGCTCCGGCACGGTTCCCCCCGATGTCATCGAAGCCATTCGGACCATGCTGCGCTGGATCGGGGAGAACCCCGACCGGGAGGGCTTGCGCGAGACGCCGGGCACGGTCGCTCGATCCTTGCGCTCGGCCCTTTCGGGACACAGGGAAGGCGTGATGTTCGATGTCAGGCCAAGAGCAAGCGAAGAGTCCGGGGCCCCGGAAATGATAGTCTTGCGAAATACTCCCTTCGACACAGTCCGGGAAACCGATCTTGCTCTGGTGACCGGTGTGGCGACGGTCGCCTATCTGCCCGATGCGATGATCGCAGAAGCCTCCGCGATCCGGCATGCCCTGGCCATTCTTGCCCGGCGCCTTCAGACGCAGGAGCAGCTCACCGCGGACTTCGCGGAAGCGATTTGGGACCGGCTGTCGCCAGCGGGTGTCGCGGTGATCATGGAAACCAGACATGTCGATTTGGTCACCGGCATGCCCGCGACCGACCTCGCGGTGACCACACGCATCATGCTCGGCCGCTTCAGGGATGATCCGGATATGCGCCGCGCCGTTGCCGCGCTGATAGGTTCCGGCCCACTCGCATCCGGAACGCGCGCCGCCAATGCGAGCCGCTCCCGCCAGAGAATTGCGGTTCCCGGGGACGATGGCGAGGCCGGAACACGCTAGATGAAAGCGAAGGCGAGCCCCGAAACGCCGAGGCCGATCGAAAGGCGCCATCGCAACCTGTTCCAATCGGTCGCACCGGCATGCCCGCCGACGATGGCCCGATCGACGAGCGGCGACAGGATGAGGGCAAGCGACAGCACCGCGAGCGAGGGCTTCGGCCACGACCAGCCGACAAGCCAAGGCAAGAAACTCGCCCAAACGGCAAGCGAGGGCAGCACCGCTGCTACGGGGGTCCAGCGCGGCGCCGACGGCCGGGACGATGCCAAACCCCACCAGAGGCCGCCGAGAAAGGAGAGGATCGAGGCGAGATAGAAATAAAGAAGAGCGAGCGCGGTCCAGTAATAGTCCAGGCCGCACGCCAGCGGCAACAGCAGGCATGCGGCGGGGGGAAGCAGGCCGGCGTAACCAAGCGTTTCCTGCATCCGGGAGACGGAGAGAATAGGTTCGGCCATCGTCGGATTATTCCGCCCACCCTATGCTGGCGCAATCTGCCCTTTAATGCATCCCCCGCCCGAAAGGACATGTCGCCGCCACAGCCACGGGAACGTAGACAGGCGGTGTCCCCTTCCCCCCAGGGACGGTTTGCAAAGGAACGACATATGTCCATTTCCCGCATTGCGTTTTCGATCGCGGCCGCGAGCATGACCATCACCGCCGGTACCGCCGCCGCCAAGAACCCCGCAGTCGGCGGCGCGGCCATGTACGAAACGAAGAATATCGTGGAGAATGCCTCCGCCTCGAAGGACCACACGACGCTCGTCGCCGCCGTTAAGGCGGCCGGCCTTGTCGACACGCTCGCGTCGCCGGGACCCTTCACGGTATTCGCGCCGACCAACGCCGCTTTTGGCAAATTGCCGGCAGGCACGGTCGATACCCTGCTGAAGCCCGAGAACAAGGCAACCCTGACCGGCGTGCTCACCTATCATGTCGTTCCCGGCCGTCTTACCGCCGCGGACCTTGCGGCGCAGGCACAGGCCAATGGCGGAAAGGCCGTCCTGACCACCGTCCAAGGTGGAAAGCTCACCATCTGGCAGCAGGACGGCGCCTGGTATGTCGGCGATGCCAAGGGCGGCAAGGCAAAGATCGGCCCTGCTGATGTACTCCAGTCGAACGGCGTGATCCACGTGATCGACGGCGTCCTTATGCCGGGCTGATACAAAAGGCGCGATCGCGCTCGTCGATCGCGCCGTCTCCCGGGCCGGCTCGCGGCTGTTTGCGCCAGCCGGCCACAGGCGCCTGAATGCCTCGATGCGGCCGCGCGGCGTGAATGCCCGGCCGGATTAGGCTATCCTGCCTTCGGCGCCGCCGCCACGGCCTTGCGCCTCCACGGCGCGGTTCGCGCCCGCCACAAGCTGGCCGAGCTAGTCCCATTTTCAAGAACAGCCGCTCGCCAATTTGGTGCGAGCCGGGATTCGCCAATGCGACCTTGACCGCGACCGCTGTGAGTCCCCCCGCGGGATTTACCCCCAGATTATCTCGTCGGAATTGGGGGAAGCACTGTGCGGGGGAAAGCCTATCCTCCCCCACTCCTCCACACACTATGGTCCGGCTGCAAGCGGATTTGCTCGGACGCGAGGGGCGAAGAGGGCATATCGCCCCAGGTTTTCTAGGGTCAGGACTCATTGATCAGAGCCAGCCCGCGCCCGATCGGATAGCGGCCGTCAGTCGCGACCGGATAGCCGCCGAAGCTCGCATTTATGTCCTTCAGAGCATCCGTGCCGAAAATTGCCGGCGGCCCGTAAGGATGAGCCGCCGGCCAAAGTTATGAGCGCGTGCCATGCGCTCGGGGAGGATCAGGGAAGCGTCCGGCGACCGCGCCCAAACACGAGAGCAACGACGAACAGCACTGCGGCGATGATCAACAGGATCTTGGCGAACTCCGCCGAAAGGCCGGCGATGCCGCCGAAACCCAGAAGCGCCGCGACGAGCGCGATTACGGCAAAAATGATAGCCCAGCGAAACATGATCTTCTCCTTCTTTCAGGGCGCGATTCCGGATGACCCGATGCGCGCGCCGGGGCAGCGGACTGCGCTGCTCCCTTACTCGTTCTGATGGACGGATAACGTTGAATCCCGACGTTTGGTTCCGCCGCCGCGCCGCCGTTCGTCTGTTTCGGGATCATCCTGCCGATAATCGATCTCCGCCCACGAACGTGATGCCATCGATCGACATATCTGACCCACGCTGGGAACCAACGGTTCGCCTGCCGCATACCCCCCCATATGTTTGCCATTGACTCGCTGCTCGTCAAAATCGCCCTCATCGGCATCATCGGCCTCGGTGCGCAGTGGATTGCATGGCGGACGGGTCGCCCAGCGATCGCGCTGATGCTAATCGCGGGTATCCTCGCCGGCCCCGTTCTTGGGCTCATCGATCCCGAGCGCGATTTCGGGGCGCTCCGCGAACCGATCATCAAGCTCGCAGTGGCAGTGATCCTTTTCGAGGGCGGTCTCAGCCTCAGGTTCCGCGAGCTGAGACAAGCGGGTACGGCCGTCTTGATGCTCGTCTTCATCGGCGTGCCGCTCGGCTGGGCGCTGGGGACCGCCGCGGCCTATTATGGCGCCGGCCTGCCGCTCGAGCTCGCCGCGCTGTTTGGCGGCGTCATGGTCGTCACCGGCCCCACGGTGATCTCGCCGATGCTGCGCTCGCTCAACATTCCGCCGCGCGTCAAGCATATGCTCAAATGGGAAGCGATCGTGAACGACCCGATCGGGGCGCTGATCGCGGTCGGCGTCTACGCCTATATCACGCACGGCGGCGGCGCGAGCGCGACCACGGTCGTCGCCGATGTCGTTGCCGCAAGTGCGCTGGCGATCCTGATCGGCATCGCCGCCGGCTTCGCGCTCACCACCGCCTATCTGCGCGGCTGGATTCCCGAATATTTGAAAGCGCCGATCCTCCTGACCTCGGTTATCGCAGTGTTCGTGCTTTCCGACCTCGTGATGCACGAGACTGGGCTCATCACCGTCACCGTGATGGGAGTGGTGATGGCAAACCGCGAAACCTATTCGAGCCACATGCTTCGCCGGTTCAAGGAGGATTTGACCATCCTTCTCGTGTCGGGCGTCTTCATCATCCTGTCGGCAACGCTCGACTGGCAGGTGGTGCAAAACTTCGAGCTGCGTTTCATCCTATTCCTGTTCCTCCTCCTGTTCGTGGTGCGCCCGCTCACGATCATGACCGCGCTGCTCTTCACGCGCATTCCGATCCAGGAAAGGCTGTTTGTCGCATGGATCGCGCCGCGGGGCATCGTCGCGGTGGCCGTGACCGGTTTGTTCGCGCTGCGCCTCACCGACTATGGCGTGCCCGGCGCCGAGGCGCTCGTGCCTTTGGGGTTCGGCGTCGTGATCGTCACCATCTTCGCACACGGCTTCACCGCCGCCGCCGTCGCCCGCTTGCTCGACCTCGACCGCGGTAAGGGCAACGGCGTTCTTCTCGTCGGCGCCAACAGCTGGACGATCGCCTTCGCCGAGTTCGTGAAGAGCCAGGACCGCGAAGTGCTGATCGCCGACGAGGACAAGCTCGCGCTCCGGCGCGCGAGGCGCGTCGAGATTCCCGTCCATCATGGCAATATCCTCGACGAGGCACATGAGGACGAGATCGAGCTCGGCCAATATCGCCAGCTGATCGCCGCCACCGGCAGCGACAGCTACAATGCGCTTGTGTGCAGCGAACTGGCGCCCGAGATCGGGGCCGATCGCGTCAGCCGCACCGGCGGCCAATCGCGCCTCAAGGGCTTGCGCCGAGGCCGCATCTTCACGCTCGCCGGCACCTCGATCGAGGAGCTACTCGACCGCCTTCAGGCAGGCTGGACCTTCGGGCGGACGCGGATCACCGAGAAGTTCACCTATGAGGATTTCGTGGTGCGCATGAAGGCGAATGGCGGCGACAGTCTCGCCGTTGCCAAGGCGTCGGGCGATCTCGTCATCTTCTCGAGCGACCGACGGCCCGCCGTTGAAGTCGACGATGTCATCTGGACCTTCATCCCACCCGAAGGTCCCGCGAAGCCGGTGTCATCGCCGATTACCGGCTCGGCGGAGATTGCAGCATGAAAGCCCGTTGGAGCGCCCTTGCCGAACGGACCAAGGCTCTAACCAACGCTCTGCCGCGCAAGGTGAAGATCGCGCTTGCTGCCATAAGCGGTCTGCTCCTGGCCGCAGTCCTGCTCCTCGGCGCATTCCCGGTCGGGCTGCTCCGCAGCGCAGCCGAACGCAGTCTGTCGAACCAGTTCGGTGCGGCGGTGGAACTCGGCGCGCTTGAACGCGACGGTCTGCTTTCCTTCACGCCCCTTGTCACCGTGCGCGATCTTCGCATCGGCCAGCCGCAGTGGGCGGGTCCGGGCGACATGGTGAAGGTCGAGCGCGCCAGCGGCCGCGTGTCTATTTTCTCCCTCCTGACGGGTGATGCCACACCGCGCACTCTCGACATCAACGGGCTCGATCTGGCGCTCGTCCGCGATGCAAAGGGCAACAGCAATTGGGGCGGCCCCGCCGACCGGGGGGGCGAAGCGAGCGAGCCGCTCCGCATTGCCGAAATCCGCATCCGGAACAGCCGCTTCACGCTAAAGGACAAAAAGCGACGGCTCGATATCGCCGGAACAATCGAGGCCGACGATCGCAAGGGCGTGAGGATCGCGGCAAGCGGCAGCTTCAACGGCGCCGCCGCGACGCTACGGGCCGACGGCGGCGGTCCATCGATCACTGCCACCGGCTGGCCCTTCACCGCCCGCCTGTCTTCCCCCATCCTCGATGTCCAGGCTACCGGAAGCATGGCCGCGCCGCTCGACGTTTCGGCGATGACAATGAAGATGTCGGCACGCGGAACCAGCCTCAAGGAGCTCGACCATATCATCGAGGCCGGGCTGTTCGGGACGCAGGCGATCGCGCTCGATGGCGATGTCCGCCGCAAGGGCGAAGACTGGTTCATCGACCGGCTGCAGGGCCGCATCGGTCGCTCAACGATCCGCGCCAAAGCGACGGTGGTCAAGCGCAGCGGCCGCACCAGGATCGACGGGACGATCGATGCGCCGGAACTCGACTTCGACGATCTCGCCGACGATGCGGGCCTCGCGGCGGCGCGCGCAAAAGAAGCACGCATCGGCCCGCGCATTATCCCCGACACGCGCATCAATCTTTCGAAGATGGGACCGACGGACGGAACCATCCGCGTCTCGATCGCCCGCCTGCTGATCAAGGGCGGCTCGGTGTTCCGGAGCCTTACTGGGACGCTCAGCCTCGACCGCCGCGTGCTTCGCCTCGACAATGCCGTCGCCGGACTCGAACGCGGAAAAATGACCGGTTGGGTCAAGGTCGATTCCCGACATCCCGCGCCGATCCTCACGACCGAACTTCGTATCGAGGGTGTCTCATTCGACGCCTTCATCGGTCAGCCCGAGATGATCCGCGGTCCCGTTCGCGGGCTCGTCCGCATCACCGGTCGCGGCGACACCATCCGCGAGGCTTTCGCAGGCGGCCGCGGCACGATCGCCTTTGTCGCGAACGCGGGGGCCATGAATAGCACCGCCGCCTATGTCATCGGACAGGATCTTGGCGGCGCGATCGGCCAGAAGCTCGGCGACGACGACGAGATGACGCCGATACGCTGCGCGATCCTCGCCTTCAGCGCGAAGGGCGGCAAGCTGACCCCCGCCCCGCTCATCATCGACACCGCAATATCGCGCGCGACGGGTCGCGGCCTGATCAATCTCGACGGCGAGACGGTCGCGCTGTCGATGACCGGCGCGGCGAGCCAGAAGCCCGGCCTCAAGCTGGTCGATCCGCTGAAGGTCGAGGGTACCCTGTCGAAACCCGAGATCAGCTTCGCACCCGCGGGCAAACGCGGCAAGTCGGGCGGATTGCTCGGCGCGGTCGGGCGCTCGATCGGGAACGCGCTGGGCCTGCGCAAGGACCCCGACGCCGATGCGCCGCGCCCCAAGCCGGGTTCGGTCAATTGCAGAGCGCTTTCAGCGGCAGCGCTCCGATAAGCATTTGGCTGGCGAAGGCCTCAATCGGGTATCGAAGACGCCGCAAAGCTCGCGGCGTCGAGCTCGGTCGCATTCCATTTGCCGTTGGGAGAATCTCAAAATCTTGCTACAGATACGGCATTGGACGAGAACCAGTGAATGAGCATCCGTCCGACTGAGAGACTGCGCGCTCCCGCTTGCTTCGACGGGATCGCGCCATGCACAAGGACTATTCACACGATCTGATGGCTCCCGGTGCAATGCCGGTTGCGGCGCTCGACGCACGCCCCATTCTAACGATTGTCCCGCCATCGATGGCCGAGCGCATAGAAGCCTTCGACTGGTCGGCGACGCCTCTCGGACCTCGCCATGCCTGGCCGAACGAACTGACGATCATCGTACGCCAAATCCTCGATTCAAGCTTTCCCAAGGCGGTCGTCTGGGGATACGATTTAACGACAATCTATAATGATGCCTTTGTTCCTATTCTTGGCCAGAAGCCCGATGCGCTTGGTCGTGCATGGCCCGATATCTGGTCTGAAGCGTGGGACCATATCCGGGGGTATACCGAGCGCGCGTTTGCGGGCGAGAACACATATATCGAGAATCTGCCGCTGACGATCGAGCGCTCGGGAGCGCCGGAAGAGGCCTGGTTCACCTTCTGCTACAGCCCGCTGCGCCGCGCCGATGGCAGCGTTGCCGGCATGCTCGACACGGTGGTCGAGACGACGGCGATGGTCCGTGCACAGAATGATCTTGCTCTGGTCAATCAGGAGCTCGGCCATCGCCTCAAGAATACGCTCGCGATGGTGCAGGCAATCGCATCGCAGACGTTGCGCGACCATAGCGAAGGGCCAGCGTTGGCTGCCTTCAACGAACGCCTTGCCGCACTCGGCCATGCTCATGATGTGCTGCTCCGCCGCGACTGGACGGGCGCTTCGCTCGCCGAGGTCATCCGCGCCTCCGTCGAACCGCATGATGCGGGCAGCCGCGTCGCGATCGATGGCCCCGACATGCGCATCGGGTCGCGAACAGCCGTGGCGCTCTCGCTGATGCTCCACGAACTTGCCACCAATGCGATTAAATATGGCGCGCTTTCGGTTCCGGAGGGCTCAGTGAGGCTCGGCTGGCGCATTGACGCCGACACGCTGCACTTTCATTGGCACGAAACAGGCGGACCGCCATCGACGCCGACGGAGCGTAAGGGATTTGGCACGCGCCTCATCGATCGGGGGCTCGGCGGACGCAGCAAGGTCGACCGCCATTTTCTGCCGACGGGCCTTACGATCGACATCACAGCGCCGGCCAACGAGCTTGTTAGCTGAGACAGCGAATGGCCGCTTCCGGTCGGACTGCTTCTCGCACGATCTTCGCTAAAGTGGTCAGCCAGAGACTTGGGAGGTCTCGAAACGGTCAAAACGGGATGGGCCTTCCATCCCAGCCAAAGAACCCGCCGCTATCCGTCGGCGCTAGCTGGTCAATGACGGCCAGAATGCTTGCCGCACTGTGATCCGCACTAAAGAGCGATGATCCAGCTATTCGCGCCTGAAATGGCTCCGAGAGCGGCGTGTCCACAGTTCCCGGGTGCAGTGCCGCGACGATCGCATCCGGACTGTTGCGGGCGAGTTCTATTGCGAAGCAGCGAACCAAGGCATTGAGTGCCGCCTTGGAGGCCCGGTAGCTATGCCATCCGCCAAGCCTGTTGTCCGCAATCGAACCAACGCGCGCAGAAAGAAATATGGCGACCGCCCGTTGCCTCCGGGCCAGCAGAGGAAGAATATGCTTTGCGACGAGCGCGGGCCCTATGCTGTTGACCGCAAAGACCTCGGCCATCACCGAGGCGTCGAGTTGCCGAAGGCTCTTTTCAGGGCGGATGTCCGTTCCGCGGTGCAGGAGCCCCGTCGCCACGATCACAAGGTCGAGGACGCCATCCCGCGCGATTTGACGACCGGCCTCGGCAAGCGTGGCGTCGTCCAATATATCGATCGTCAGCCTTGTCACATTGGGATGATGGCCCGGATGGGGCCGCCTGTTCCCGGCATAGATGCGGTTAAATCGACCCGATGCGACCAGCCGATCGACAAGCGCGGCGCCGATACCACCGCCGCTCCCGATCACCAATGCGCGCTTGCCGCCCAAATGCCTTTCCTTCCGGCTACTGGACCCACCCGGGTGACGGAACCCTTAAGGGGCGGCGGCAGAATATCCCACGTGTCTCAAAGGGAAGGTAGAGCGGTTGCCTAGAAGCCAGCCTCGACCGCCAGCCGGATCGCGCTGCCTTCAAGATGTCTGAATACCGACTCATCGCAGCTCCTAGAACAACGTTCCAGATACATCGAAGGTTGTTCTAGATCCTCATGCCAGCGAACTCAGCATGTTATCCTGCGGAAGACCGGCGAACACTGAAGCTGGTCCTGCCGCTTGCCGTCGCGTTGCGGGCGTAAAAGCCAATAAGCCCCACCCCGCTTGTCCACCTTCAGGAACAGTCCGTCGCCGTCCTGATATATGCCAGGATGGCCCATAGCCGTCTTGATCGCCAAAGCCGTCAGCTTCTTCATAGGTTAACCCTCATATTTACCCCACACTCGGGAGGCTAACTTTGAAGGCCCGAGAAATTTACCCCACATCCCCCCACACTTCTTGCTGAGCTGCGGTGGAAGGAAATGGAATATTGGGAGCCGACCAATACGATTATACGCCAGGTTTTCTGGGGCTTTCAGCGATTCTAGGAGATGCCCTCGGACCAGAGGGTGGTGGACAGGGCTGGATTCGAACCAGCGTACGGAAACCCGGGCAGATTTACAGTCTGCTGCCTTTAACCACTCGGCCACCTGTCCATTGGGGCCCGCTTTGGGAAGAGGCCCAATGGCGAAACGAGACTTGCCTGTCAATGGCAGTCATGGGAAAGGCGCGGCCATGAGACAATTTTCCCGTCACCGCCGCCCGCAGGGCTCGGGCCAGCGCGGCCAGGCCATCCGTTTCTGGGGACGCCACGCCGTTCTCGCCGCGCTCGCCAACCCCGAGCGCACCGTAAAGCGCATCTGGGGCACGCGCGAAGCGTTGGGCCAGCTCGACCTGCCGCCGGTGATTCCGATCAGCTACGCCGACGTCGCCGATCTGGCGCGACTCGTCGCGCGCGATGCCCCGCATCAGGGCCTCGTGATCGAGGTCGATCCGCTCGAAGAAATCTACCTCGGCGACCTGCTCCAGGACGAGGTCGACGCGGGAAGTACGCGGCCGCTCGTCGTCCTCGACCAGGTCACCGACCCGCACAATATCGGTGCGGTGCTGCGCTCGGCCGCCGCTTTCGATGCCGCGGCGATCATCACACAGGATCGTCACAGCCCGCCCGAAAGCGGCGTCATCGCGCGCTCGGCGTCGGGCGCACTCGAAACCGTACCGTGGGTGCGCGTCGTCAACCTGTCGCGCGCGCTGGAGGAGATCGCGGAGGCGCAATATTGGCGCATCGGGCTGACAGGCGACACCGAAACGACGCTGGGTTCAACGCTCGACGGCAGCAAGGTCGCGCTGGTGCTCGGCTCGGAAGGCGACGGCATGCGCCACAATGTGATGGAGCATTGCGACGTGCTGGCGAAGCTCCCCATCTCGCCGCGGATGGAGAGCCTCAATATCTCGAACGCCGCGGCAATCGCGCTCTACGCGGTCGCGACGTCGGGCCGGTAAGGCTCAGTCCTCGGCGGCGATCCGCACGCGAAGCCCGTCGAGCGCGTCGCTGAACGGAATCTGGCACGACAGGCGCGAATTGTCGTCGCGATCGGTCGTCGAATCGAGCAAGTCGTTCTCGTCCTCGCTCATCGCGGGGATCGCGCTCTTGTCGCCGCCCTCGATGTGCACATGGCACGTCGCGCACGAACAACAACCGCCGCACAGCGCCAGCAGCTCGTCGAAGCCTGCGTCGCGGATATTCTCCATCACGGTCAGGCTGGTGTCGCCCTCGATCTCATGCTCGGTCCCGTCACGCGTCACGACAATCAGCTTGGCCATGCTAGTCCCCATCGGTTTCTTGTCGCAGGCGCTATGTCGTGCGTTGCGCGGCAAATCAAGCGTTGCTATCAGCGGCGGCAAGAACAAATGGAGAATATGCGATGGGCCTCAGCCAGCGGCAACTGAACGCGGGAATCGACGCGCTGGCGGAACGCGACGCCAATTTCGCGCGTGCGCTCGGCCATGCGGGCTATCCAGAACCGCGCATCCGCGAACCGGGATACACGACTCTCCTGCGCACTATCGTCGGCCAGCAGGTGAGTGTCGCGGCGGCGAATTCGATCTGGAACAAGCTCGAGGCCGGGTTCGGCGAAGGATGCCCGGCCGAGGTGATGGCGGCCGCCGAATTCGACGCGCTGCGTGCCTGCGGCCTGTCGGCGCAGAAACAGGGCTATGCGAAAAGCCTCGCACAGCTCGTGATCGACGGCGAACTGAAATTCGACGCCCTGCCCGCCGATGACGAGGAGGCGATCGCATTGCTGACCAAGGTCAAGGGGATCGGCCGCTGGTCGGCCGAAATCTATCTGCTTTTCGCCGAGGGGCGCCCCGACATCTGGCCCGCGGGCGACCTTGCGGTGCAGGAGGCCGTCGGCCGCATCCTCCAGCTCGGCGAGCGACCGGGCGAAAAGGCCGTGCGCGAACTCGCCGAACCCTGGCGCCCGCACCGCGGCGCCGCAGCGATCTTCAGCTGGCACTGCTACAATATGGATGTGATCTGATCATCTCTTCAAGGACGCCATGGAATGACCACCCGCGACATCGTCACCGCTTACTACGCTGCGTTCAATGCCGGCGATACCGACGCGATGCTCGCGCTCGTCGCCGATGATATGCGTCATGACGTCAACCAGGGCGAACCGCGCCACGGCAAGGCTCTGTTCGCGGAATTCAACGCGCATATGACGCGCTGCTACCGCGAGCAACTCACCGACATGGTGATCTTTGTCGAAGGCAATCGCGCCGCCGCGGAGTTCATCGTGAACGGCACCTATCTCGCTACCGACGAGGGCCTGCCCGAGGCAAATGGCCAGACCTACCGCCTTCCCGGCGGCGCCTTTCTGTCGGTCAACGCCGACGGCCTGATCGACCGCGTGACGACCTATTACAACTTGCAGGACTGGCTGAGGCAGGTCGGCGCGTGACGCTCGCGGTTGCGGCGGTTACGGGCGCGGAATTGGCCGGGGTCATCCCTGCCCTCGCCCGGCTGCGCATCGCGGTATTTCGTGACTTCCCCTATCTCTACGATGGCGATGCGGCCTATGAGGCCGATTACCTCGCTCATTTTGCCGCAGCCGAGGGCGCGGTCGTCGTGGTCGCGCGCGACGGCACGGACATCGTCGGCGCCGCCACTGCCGCGCCGCTTGCCGCGCAGGATCCGGCGTGGCGCGACCCGCTCGCGGCGGCAGGATTCGATATCGGCCATATCTTTTACTTCGGCGAATCCGTCCTGCTCGGCGAATATCGCGGCCGGGGTATCGGCCACGCCTTCTTCGACCATCGCGAGGCGCAGGCCCGCGCGCACGGCGCATCGCATGCCGCCTTCTGCAGCGTCATCCGCGCCGAAGACCATCCCATGCGCCCCGCCGACCACCGTCCCCTCGACGCCTTCTGGCGCCGCCGCGGCTACGCCCCGCTGGCAGGCGTGACGGCTACCTTCGACTGGAAGACAGTCGGGAGCGCGGAGGAGCAGTCGCACCGGCTGCAATACTGGACGCGCGGGCTTTGACCTTGGACAATGGCCTAACGACGGGTGACAGCTTTCGGCCGGAGGTGGACATTTATCCTCCCTGTGCCGCAGGCATGGGGAGGTGGCAGCGCGAAGCGCTGACGGAGGGGCTTTTGCGCCGCCGTTGTGGCCCCTCCACCACCGCCTGCGGCGGCGGTCCCCCTCCCATCGCTTCGCGACAGGGAGGATAACTCCTTCTTCGTCACCCCGGACTTGATCCGGGGTCCATGACTTCGCCGCTGCCGTGGATCCCGGATCAAGTCCGGGATGACGAAGGTGGGTGGCCAAACGTCCGCTCGCCACCCCAAAACAGCCAGTCGTCCGGCGCTCTACCAGAGAGCTAATAAAAAGGCCGGATGGATCGCTCCACCCGGCCTTTTTTATTCATCAAGTGCGAAGCTTACTCGGCCGGAGCCGCCTTCTTCGCGGCCGGTTTCTTGGCCGGCGCCTTCTTCGCGGCGGCGGGCTTTTCCTCGGCCTCGGCCTTCGGAGCCGCGGCTTTCTTCGCCGGAGCCTTCTTGGCGGGCGCTTCTTCGGCCTTGGCCTCTTCCTTCACCGCTTCCTTCTTGGCGGCCGGCTTCTTCGCGGCCGCCTTCTTGGCGGGCTTGTGATCGTGGTCGTGATGTTCGTGGCCGCAGCCCGGGCCATGAACGTGACCGTCATCATCGGCTTCGATCGCGGCTTCCAGCTCCTCGCGGGTGGTTTCGCGGTCGCTGATCTCGGCCTTCTCGAACAGGAAGTCGACGACCTTGTCCTCATACAGCGGGGCGCGAAGCTGCGCGGCGGCAAGCGCGTCCTGCTGGACATATTCGACGAAACGCTGGCGGTCCTCGGGTCGATACTGCTGCGCCGCCTGCATGATCAGGCGCTGCATTTCCTGGTTCGACACCTGCACGCCGTGCGCCTGGCCGATCTCGGAGAGCAGCAGGCCCAGACGGACGCGGCGCACCGCGATCGCATGATATTCGTCGCGATCCTTTTCGAGTTCGGCCTTCGCCGCCTCGGGATCGGCTTCGTGGCTCGCCTCATGCTCGAGCTGCTGCCAGATCTGGGCGAATTCGGCCTCGACCATCGTCGGCGGCACGTCGAAGTCGTGCGCGGCGGCGAGCTGGTCGAGCAGCTTGCGCTTCATATAGGTGCGCGTCAGGCCATTGAGCTCCTGCTCGACCTGGTCCTTCATCAGCTCTTTCAGCTTGTCGAGGCTTTCGAGGCCCAGCGACTTCGCGAACTCGTCGTCGATCTTCGACGCGGCCGGAACCTTCACTTCCTTGACGGTGATCGCGAATTCGGCGGGCTGGCCCTTCAGATTCTCGACCGGATAATCTTCGGGGAAGGTCACCTTGATCGTCTTTTCGTCGCCAACCTTCGCGCCGACGAGCTGGTCCTCGAAGCCGGGGATGAGCTGGCCCGAGCCGATCTCGACCGCCATGTCCTCGCCCGTGCCGCCGTCGAACGCGACGCCGTCGACGCTGCCCGCGAAGTCGATGATGACCTGGTCGCCGGTCGCGGCCTTCTTCGTCTTCGGAGCTTCCTCGAAGCGCTTCATCTGCGCTGCGAATTCCTCGATCTTCGCCATCACCGCCGCGTCGTCGGCGGGAACGGTCAGACGCTCGAGCTTCAACCCGTCGACCGACGGGGCCGCAATCTCGGGCAGCACCTCGAGCGCAACGGTCAGTTCGGCATCCTTGCCGCGCTCATAGTCGTCGGCGAGCGTCACGCCGGGCTGGATCGCCGGGCGCAGCTTTTCCTTCGCGATCAGGTCCTTGACGCCCTGATCGATCGCCTTGTTGAGCGCATCGGCCGACAGCGCCTCGCCATGCATCTTGCGGATCAGGTTCGGCGGAACCTTGCCGGGGCGGAAGCCGGGCATCCGCACGGTCGGCGCGACAGCCTTCACTTCCTCATCGACGCGCGCGTCGATATCCTTCGCGGTGATGGTCAGGCGATATTCGCGCTTCAGGCCTTCGTTCAGCGTTTCGACGGTCTTCATTGCCTTGGTCTTATCCTTGCTCAAAATCTCGTATCGAACCCCGCCTGACAGACGAAGTTCCCCATTCCCGGCCTGCTGCTCGCGAAGGTGGTGCGGGCGAAGGGACTCGAACCCCCACATCTTGCGATACTGGTACCTAAAACCAGCGCGTCTACCAATTCCGCCACGCCCGCAGGAGCTTTCGGCCGGGGTGCACGACATCGCGCGCTGCCGCGCACGCCCGTGCGGGCCGCGCGGGGCTATAGCAGACACGCGGCCGAGGGCAAGGCCGGAAAGCCCCCTTTTCCGCCCGAATGCGCGAGGCGGAACATGCGCCGCGCCGGTTCGTTGGGGAATCGAGGAGAATCATCATGACGACCGGCGCCGACCCGCTTCCGAAGCCGAAGCCCGATACGATCGAACCACAGGCGCCGCCCGAACAGCCGGTACAGCCGACGCCGCTGGAAGACCCGGCGGGGCAGCCGCAGGAAATCCCCGGCGGGCCCGGTGGCGGCGATGTGGACGAACCGGGACGCGGGCCGAGCGAAGTGCCGCCCGGTCAGATTTGACAGCGCCGACTGCGCGTCAGATTTTCAGCGTATCGAGCAGCTTGTTCACTTTCGCGGCATCGCGGTCGAAATAGTGGATCGAGGGCGCGACGAAGCTGACCAGATGGAGCTGACCCTTTACCACCGCTGCCTTGGCGATCCCCTTGCGCGGAAGCTGGTCGCCCTCGACCGCATAGGTGAAGGTAAAGCGCACCGCATCGTGCCCGCTCATCTTGTCGGGTTCGACCTTGCCGACCTCGAACAGCGACGTCGAGGCGAGCGGCCACTGAAATCCATTCGCCAGCTCTCGCAGGAGCACATGGCTTGCCAATACCCCGGCGCGGAACGCCGTAGAACATCTATTGTAGTCGGCTAGGTTTCATCGAGGCAATGCCGCGCATTCGCCAACGAAGCCAAAATAGCGACAATCATGGGCCGATCAGAAATGCGAGGATCGTCGCCGTCTAAAGAAATCTTGACACTGGAAACACATTTAACAGCGCCAGCGCCCAAATCCGGCGCTGACCATGCAATCTCCAACGACATCTTTCCTTTAGGCTTCGTGGACGCGATTCCCTTCCACGAGGTACAGAGCGAAACATCAAGATTCTGAAGCTCACCCCGCAATTTCCGATCCCCAAGCCAAATCGCCTGCCGCTGCGCCTCCTTTTCTAAGGCGCCCGGCGCGGGCATACGCATCTGAAACGCTCGTATTTTCCCGGCAGGAAGGCAAACTAGCCCCTGCTTCAACGAGCCGACAAACTGTTCTGGCGGAAGCTGCTGTTCGACAACAATTACCGCATCCACCAGCAGCATAATTAGACCCGCTACTTGGGATCGGCTGAAGTGGGGTTAGGAGCAACCTCTGCTTGCGGCGCGTCGCTGACGATTGCAGCAACAGGTTCGGCCGACAGAGGTTTCGCATTCTCCAGCGCAGCGGTGCGTACGAAGATAGCTTGATCAACCTTCTCAAATGCTTGCTGATAAACTGCCTGATCAAGAATCGGCTCTTCATCCTGATTAGAACCGAAACCATTTGATGAGATCTTGGTCATAACAAAATTGAATCTGACTTTTGTGAATCTGGGCCCAATTTCTTCAATAAAGGCAGATACGACCGGCGTTTTCTTTGAGCGCCCGAAACCAACAAACGGCATCCAAGTTGTCTTGCCATTCGTCGAGGCAGTGCCAGTGATAAGACCAGTTTCTTTATCAGCCGATCCAATTCGATATCCGGAATCCTGAAGAACAGTCATAACTGAAGAAAATACAATTGATTTATCAAATTCAAAATCGCGCGTTTGCATCTGTTGAATTGCCAGCGGACTTAACTCTGGCTGCTTCTTTGCCGATGCAACAGGCGACACCAAAACAAGAGCAACGGAAGAGAGTGCGAGAGCACCAGTGCGGATTAATGACATGTGATGGCCTTAAAAAGAGCTGCTACGACTACGAAAATCAGAAACTATTCCATTGGAATCGAATTTGATGATTAGCGTCATTGATCTAGTCGACTGCTCTGAGCGGCTCTTTTTCTTGCCGAAACCCAACCCGCCGCCAGCACCGACGCCACCGCCACCTCCGCCCACCAGCATCCCGATGGAAAAGCCACTCGACTTGTCCGCCGTGACAGTTGCGTGGCGGTCGTAAACCCAAACTTCGCGGCCGCTCCCGTCAATCGTAGTAACGTTCGGTCCGCCAAACGTTTCTAGAATATCCGACTGCCGCGTCTCACCGACACGAACTGTCATCTGAACCATACCATGGGTCAAAGTGTTTGGTGAATCGGCGGGTGCCTCTTTCGCATATAGCGCGCCCTCGGAAGCGACCATGGCAAAAGCCGCAGTCACTAGAATCTTATGGATCATTTGAGTCTCCCCTTACATGCCGCCATATTCTGGTCACTTATTTTGGTCAAATGTGACTTGCGCTTCGCTTTGCGCCAATTTGGCTCCATTTTGACGGCAAAGCATTTTTCTCCCCAGTGTAGCTTGAGCGCCGCGGCGGCACTATCGGCCCGAGCGAGGTGCCCGCATACGGGATTTAAGGGCTACCCACTTCGCCTCGGTCGCCATAAGTGAAAGGCTATGGATTTTACGGCGAGAGCACTATACGAACCCGAGCTATGCCTAATATCGATAGCGGATTTCACTCGGGATTGGCATAGGCCCGCTAACGCTAGGCTTCGATGCCATTGTCATTTTACCCGTCGCTGGATCAAATGACCGAATTTCAAATCGGGCGCCATATATCTCATAAGAAAGTGGGTAGGTCGCATCCTTATTAACGGTCTGGACCCGGGGCACCGTTCCGCTTGTCGTTTTTATGCTGTCGAAATCCATCCGCTTGCCATTCTGGTAGATGACGATGTGAAATGACGGCCGCGACGCTCTGCGAACTACAATCGATACATAATCCCCGGAACCCGCCTCTACCATTTCGCCGACATTCAAGGCCACAGGATTTATTGCGTGGGGCAAGCGGTCAGCGGGAACCCCATCGTCCAACAGAAACCCATGTTCGGCCACACCGTCATAATTCTGGTCAGCGAGACATTTCCGGCCATCCTCCAGCGAACGAATCAGTGCGTAGCCAATCGTTCCCATCAGGCCGCCCCCCTTTTGCTTGAGGTTGGGTACGTTGGTGCAATAGACGATTACGGCGCTTTCAGGGTCGTTTCGCCAATCCGAAACGCTGACCGCCGGAAGCACCGTCCCGGCCGGGATGGATACATCGCCTTCGCTGGTCGAGATTTTGACCTCTTGCCCTATTCTGGCAGCAATGCCCCACAGGATCGGTTGCCTCAACAACTCGTCACCCGGCTCCAAGACCCGATCGCCTTGCTGAACGGCATTTGGGATATAAAAGCGGCCGACCTCGGAATTAATCCCGGGCTTGTCCGACACCTCCGCGGCATCGACCGAAGAGACGGCAGAAAAAACGATCATCAAAGCGCATGCTATGCGCGGCCTGATATCAGTGGCCAACGTCACCCCCTGTTGCGAAGTCCAACATCGCTATAAACAAGTCCGAGCAATGCAACGTAGCAATCTCGTCAGCCCAGCGCCTTCTTCAGCAGTTCGTTGACGACCTGCGGGTTCGCCTTGCCCTGCATCGCCTTCATCGTCTGGCCGACGAAGAAGCCGAACAGCGCTTCCTTGCCGCCCTTGTACTGCTCGACCTTGTCGGCATTGGCGGCCAGCACCTTGGCGATCTCGCCCTCGATCGCGCCGGTGTCGCTCGTCTGCTTGAGGCCCTCGCGATCGACGATCGCGGCGGCGCCGTCGCCGCTTTCGAGCATCTTCTCGAACACCTGCTTGGCGATCGTGCCCGAAATCGTGCCGTCGGCGACCAGACCGAGCAGTTCGCCCGCCTGCGCCGGAGTAACCGGGCAATCCTCGAAACTCTTGCCCAGACGATTGAGCGCGCCGAACAGCTCGCTGGTCACCCAGTTCGCGGCCGCGACAGGCTTCGCGCCGGTTTCGAGCAGCGCATCGAACCACAGCGCGCTCTCGACCTCGGCGGTCAGCACGTCGGCATTGTACGCCGAGATCCCGGCGCTCAGATAGCGCGCGCGCTTGGCGTCGGGTAGCTCGGGCAAGCTGTCGCGGCACTCGGCCAGAAACGCATCGTCGAGTTCGAGCGGCAACAGGTCGGGATCGGGGAAGTAGCGGTAATCATGCGCATCTTCCTTCGACCGCATCGAGCGCGTCTCATTGCGGTCGGGATCGTAGAGCCGCGTTTCCTGCACCACGGTGCCGCCGCTTTCGATCAGCGCGACCTGGCGCTTCGCCTCGCCCTCGATCACCGCCATCACGAAGCGCACCGAATTGACGTTCTTCGTCTCGGTCCGCGTGCCGAATTCGTCGCCCGGCTTGCGCACGCTGACGTTGACGTCGGCGCGCATCGAGCCTTCTTCCATATTGCCGTCGCACGACCCGACGTAACGCAGGATCGAGCGCAGCTTGCGAACATAGGCCCCCGCTTCGGCGGGCGAGCGCATGTCGGGACGCGAGACGATCTCCATCAGCGCGACTCCGCTGCGGTTCAAGTCGACGTACGACATCGTCGGATGCTGGTCGTGCATCAGCTTGCCGGCGTCCTGCTCGACATGGATGCGTTCGATCCCGATCCGCTTCGCCTCAGGAACTCCCGCCTTCTCGTCCGCCTCGATCATCAACGAACCTTCGCCGACAAGCGGATGATAAAGCTGCGAAATCTGGTAGCCCTGCGGCAAATCGGCATAGAAATAATTCTTGCGGTCGAACCGCGACCATTTGTTGATCTGCGCCTCGATCGCCATCCCCGTGCGCACCGCCTGGCGAATGCACTCGCGGTTCGGCACCGGCAGCATCCCCGGCATCGCCGCGTCGACCAGCGACACCTGCGTGTTCGGCTCGGCCCCGAACGCCGTTGCAGCGCCCGAGAACAGCTTGGCGTTGGAGGTGACCTGCGCATGGACCTCAAGGCCGATCACGACCTCCCACTCGCCGGTTTCGCCCTTGATGCGATAATCAGACATCATTCGTTCCTTCATGTATCCCCGCGAAGGCGGGGATCCAGTGCGGGGCAGCGCAAGGCCGCTCTGGGCTCCCGCCTTCGCGGGAGCACACCGCTAAATTACCACCACTTCTCCGCTCGCGCGGTAAAGCCCGCCCGCTCCTCAATCGCCAGCCCGGCATTCAGCACGCCCTGCTCGTCGAACGCCTTGCCGATGATCTGCAAGCCCAGCGGCAGCCCTTCGCGGTTCAGCGCCGCGGGGACCGACATTGCGGGCAGCCCGGCGAGGCTCGCGGGCACCGCGAACACGTCATTCAAATACATCGCCAGCGGATCGGCCATCTTCTCGCCCAGCCCGAATGCCGCCGACGGCGCGGTCGGCGCAAGGATTACGTCGCAGCTTGCGAACGCCTGTTCGAAATCGCGCGCGATCAGCGTCCGCACCTTCTGCGCCTGCGTATAATAGGCGTCGTAGAAGCCCGCCGACAGCACATAGGTGCCGATCATGATGCGGCGCTTGACCTCGGGCCCGAAGCCGTCGGCGCGCGTCGCGGCATACATGTCCTGCAGCCCCGCCCCCTCGGGCAGGTCGCGCAAACCATAACGCACGCCGTCATAGCGCGCGAGGTTCGACGACGCCTCGGCGGGCGCGATGATATAATAGGCCGGCAGCGCATATTTGGTGTGCGGCAGGCTGATCTCGACGACCTCGGCCCCCGCATCCTTCAGCATCGCGATGCCCGCATCCCACATAGCGTCGATGTCGGGATCGATGCCGTCGAGGCGATATTCCCTCGGAATACCGACCGTCTTGCCCTTGAGATCGCTCGACAAAGCCGCTTCCCAATTGGGCACCGCCATATCGAGGCTCGTCGCGTCCTTGGGATCGAAGCCCGCCATATTCTCGAGCATGATCGCGCAGTCGCGAACGTCGCGCGCCATCGGCCCCGCCTGATCGAGCGAACTCGCGAACGCCACGATGCCCCAGCGCGAGCAGCGGCCATAGGTCGGCTTGATCCCCGAAATGCCGGTGAACGCCGCGGGCTGGCGGATCGAGCCGCCGGTGTCGGTCCCGGTCGCCGCGGGGCACAGCCGCGCCGCGATCGCCGACGAACTGCCGCCCGACGATCCGCCCGGCGCCAGCGCGGCATTGCCGCCATCCTTGCGCCGCCACGGCGAGATCACATTGCCGAAATAGCTCGTCTCGTTCGACGACCCCATCGCAAACTGGTCGAGGTTCAGCTTGCCCAGCATCCCCGCGCCCGCGTCCCACAATTTCTGGCTGACGGTCGATTCATAGCGCGGCACGAAACCTTCGAGCATATGGCTCGCGGCGGTCGTCTGCACGCCATTGGTGCAGAACAGGTCCTTCATCCCGATCGGCACGCCCGACAGCGGCTTCAGCGTTCCTGCGGCGCGGTCGGCGTCGGCCGCCTTCGCCGCCGCAATCGCATGCTCGGGCGTCTCGACGATGAACGCATTGAGTGCCTTCGCGCCCGCGACATTGGCGTTGAACGCCTCGGCGACCTCGACGGCGCTGAAATCGCCCGCGCGGTGCCCGTCGCGGATCTGCGCGACGGTCAGATTGGTAAGCTCGGTCATTATTCGATCACCTTGGGAACGCCGAAAAAGCCGTGCTGCGGCGCGGGCGCATTGGCGAGAATATCGTCGCGGCGGTTGCCGCCGGTCAGCGGGTCGGCGTCGACGATATCGTCGCGCAGCCGCAGCTTGTTCGGGATCACCGCGGTCATCGGTTCGACCCCGGTCACGTCGACCTCGCCGAGTTGTTCGACCCAGCCCAAAATGCCGTTGAGTTCGCCCTCCATCGCGGCGGCCTCGGCATCGCTGATCGCGATGCGCGCCAGCGACGCTATTTTCCTGACTGTTGCCTGATCGATTGCCATTCATCTTGCCTTATCGGGAGAAGCTGCGCCGCTAGCATCCTCCCCCGTCCGCTTCAACCGTCCTGATCCTTCCTGTAACGAACTCGTGAGGCAGTCGCAGACGGCGCGCAACGCCAGCGCGACCGCTGGCGTTGCGAGGGGTGACGGGGCAGCGACGATCGCATCACGCGCCATTTGAAGGGTTTGTCATGACCGGCTAGAGAGCCTGAAAATCCTCTCCCCCACTGGAGCCCCAATGGCCCGCAAATTCCTCTACCTTATTGCCGCGATCATTCTCGTCATCTTCGGCTTCGGCGTCGCCTATCAGCTCAATCCGGGCTGGTTCGGCCGCGTCGCCTTTGTGCCGAGCACGCAGTTCGTCGAACAAGCGGCGGCCGCGCCCAACGCCTATGACGATCCGGCGATGTGGTTTGCGCGTCCGGGTCTCGCGGACGATCCCGCCGATTGGCGCCCGCCGGTCGAAGGCCAGAAGGAAGCGGTCGCGGCCAAGGCGGAGCGCGGCAAGCTGGTCGGATCGGCCAAGGCCGCCGAAGCCACCGCCGCCAACGCCGAACCGGCCAAGGGCGACGCCGCGATCTTCTTCGTCCACCCGACCAGTTATTACAGCAAGGCGAGCTGGAACGCCCCGCTCGACGACGCCGACGCCAATTACCGCGCGACGCTCTTTATGCAGGGCATGGCGAGCGCGTTCGGCGACGCGGGCGAGGTGTGGGCGCCGCGTTACCGGCAGGCGACGCTCGGCGCCTTCCTCGCGACCGACCGCGTCACCGCGGGCAAGGCGATCGACGCAGCGTATCGCGACGTCGAACAGGCGTTCGACGCCTTCCTCGCCGCGATCCCGAAGAACAAGCCGATCATCCTCGCTGGCCACAGCCAGGGCGCGCTCCACCTGACAACGCTGCTGAGGAACCGGATCGCGGGCACCCCGCTCGCGAAGCGCATCGTTGCGGCCTATGTGATCGGTTGGCCGATCAGCCGCGACACCGACATGGCGGCGCTCGGCCTGCCCGCGTGCGAGACGCCGGAAGAAAAGGGCTGTATCCTTTCGTGGGCGAGCTTCGCCGAACCCGCCGACACCTCGATGGTGATCGGCGCCTATGACGGTACGATCGGCTTCGACGGCCGTCCCCGCGCGGGCACGCGGATGCTCTGCACCAATCCGCTGACCGGCATCCCCGACACCGCCGCAGGCCCCGACGCCAATATCGGCACGCTGAAACCCAGCGAAGGGTTCAAGGCCGGGACGCTGATCGTGAAAAAAGTCGGCGCGAAATGCGACGACGACCGCGGTTTCCTGCTGATCGGCGATGCAGAAGCCGCGCAGAATTATGCGCCGAGCTATGTATTGCCGGGCAATAATTATCACGTCTTCGACATCACCCTCTTCTGGGCGAACGTCCGCGCCGACGCGCTGCGCCGCCTCGCGACCTACGAGGGCAAGCCCTCGCCCGTTCCGCCGCCCGCCGCGCCGGTTGCGGTGCCGGCCGCACCGACGCCAACACCCAAAATGGCTACCCCTCAGACCTCGTCATCCCGAACTTGATCCGGGATCCATGGCCCGACCTCGTGACCTTGGGCCATGGATGCTGAAACAAGTTCAGCATGACGAAAATAGGGGATAGACGCAGATCATGATCACCACCGCCGCCCCCGACTTCGCCGCCGCGCTTCCCGCCGGCGGCCGCCTCGCGGGCCTCGATGTCGGCACCAAGAGGATCGGCGTCGCGCTCTGCGACGCCGGCTGGAGCTTCGCGTCGCCCGACAAGACGATCATCCGCAAGAAATTCTCCGCCGACCTCGAAGCGCTGAAAGCGGTCTTCGCCGCGCAGTCGGTTGCCGGCCTCGTCGTCGGGCTGCCGCTCAACATGGACGGCACCGACAGCCCCCGCACCCAGAGCACCCGCGCCTTTGCACGCAACCTGCTGCCGCTCGGCCTCCCGATCCTCCTCTGGGACGAACGTTGGTCGACCGCCGCAGTCGAGCGCGCGATGATCGCCGCCGACGTCAGCCGGGCAAAAAGAGCGGAGCGCGTCGACAGCGCCGCCGCCGCCTTCATCCTGCAGGGCGCGATCGATGCGCTGACCAGATGATCCTCCCTGTCGCGAAGCGATGGCGAGGATGATGACTTGCGATTTTCGCAAACCCGGCATAGACGCTCGGCTTTAATGACAAGCGCAACCACCCGACCCGCCAGCGACTATCCGCCCGGCGGCGATGCCTTTCGCCATCGCCACCTGATCGGCATCGCCCAGCTCGCCCCGTGGGAAATTTCCTACGTTCTCGACGCCGCCGAGGAGTGGGTCGAGATGAACCGCAGCGGCGCCGCCAAGCACGACGACCGGCTTGCGGGTCTCACGATCATCAACGCCTTTTTCGAGAATTCGACCCGCACTTTGCTGTCGTTCGAGATCGCGGGGAAACGCCTCGGCGCCGACGTCGTCAACATGCACGCCGCGCAATCGAGTGTGAAAAAGGGCGAGACGCTGATCGACACCGCGATGACATTGAACGCGATGCGCGCCGACGCGATGGTGATCCGCCACCAGAGCTCGGGCGCGGTGCAGCTCATCGCCGACAAGGTCGACTGCCCCGTCCTCAACGCGGGCGACGGCCGTCACGAACATCCGACGCAGGCGCTGCTCGATGCGCTCACCATTCGCCGGCGCCTCGGCAAGGTCGAAGGGCTGACGATCGCGATCTGCGGCGATGTGCTGCACAGCCGCGTCGCGCGCTCGAACATCCTCGCGCTCACGCTGCTCGGCAACGAGGTGCGCATCGTCGCACCGCCGACGCTGACCCCGCCCGCGATGGAGCGGATGCACGTCACCGCCTTCACCGACATGGACGAAGGGCTGAAGGATGCCGACGTCGTGATGATGCTCCGCCTCCAGAACGAACGCATGGACGGCGCCTATCTGCCCAGCGCCCGCGAATATCACGCGCTTTACGGCCTGACGCCGAAGCGCCTCGAAAAGGCGAAGCCCCAAGCCATCGTCATGCACCCCGGCCCGATGAACCGCGGGGTCGAGATCGACAGCAGCGTCGCCGATCACCCCACCCGATCGACGATCACCGAGCAGGTCGAAATGGGCGTCGCGGTGCGCATGGCGTGCCTCGACATATTGACGCGCCGCAAGCGGGGGGTACCGGGATGGAACTGACCCCGCTGCTGATCGCGAACGCGCGCATGCTCGGCGGCGACCCGGTACGCCTGCTCGTCGAGCGCGGCCGCATTGCCGCGCTGAACCCTTTGGAAACGCCCGGCGGCGCCGAAACCGTCGATGCGCGCGGGCAGTGGCTCGCGCCCGGCATCATCGACCTCGGCGTCTTCGCGACCGACAAGCCCGCCTTCCATTTCGGCGGCATCACGCGCGCGGCGCTGATGCCCGACAGCGGCCCGCTTGACGGCGCCGGGCTCGTCGAGCGGGCCGCCAAAGGTGGCAAGCCCGACCTCTGGGTTCACCCGCTCGCCGCCGCCACCAAAGGCCTCGCAGGCAGGGAACTCGCCGAGATCGGCCTGATGAAGCAGGCGGGCGCGCGCGCCGTCGCCACCGGCCGCGCCCGCATCGCCGATGCGGGCGTGATGCGCCGCGTCCTTGCCTATGCCGCCTCGCTCGGCCTTACGGTCATCGCCCACGCCGAGGACGAGGGGCTGACGGCGGGCGCCGTCGCCACCGACGGCGAAATGGCGACCCGACTCGGCCTCGCCTCGGCTCCCGCGATCGCCGAAGCGATGGCGATCGCGCGCGACCTTTGCCTCGTGGAGGAAACCGGCGCCCCGATCCACTTCCGCCAGGTCACCACCGCGCGCGGGCTCGACCTGATCCGCGCCGCCAAGGCAAAGGGCCTGCCGGTCACGTGCGGCATCACGCCGGCCCATCTCTTCCTCTCCGATACCGCGATCGGCGATTTCCGTACCTTCGCCCGCCTCTCGCCACCCCTGCGTAGCGAGGACGACCGCCACGCCTGCCTCTCCGCCATCGCCGACGGCACGATCGACGTGCTGACATCGGGCCACGATCCGCGCGGTCCCGAGGACAAGCGCCTCCCCTTTGCCGAGGCGCAGCCCGGCATGGCGGGCGCCGAGACTTTGCTGGCGATGGGCCTTCAGCTCGTCCGCGACGGCCATATCAGCGCGGCGCGCCTCTTCGACCTGCTCGCCGCGAACCCCGCAAAGCTGCTCGGCCTCGAAGCCGGCCGCATCGAGCCCGGACTCGAGGCCGACCTCATCCTGATCGACGAGGGCACGCCTTGGCAAGTCGATGCGAAAAAGATGGCGGCCTGGGCCGGCAACACGCCGTTCGACGGTATGCCGGTTCAGGGGCGCGCGACGATGCTGTGGAAGGGCGGGCAGCGCATCAGGTAGCGACGACCGATTAACGCGTCGAAGCGTGCGCGTCCCGTATCAGGACAGCAACAATATTTCACAGGACTCGCTTTCGAATCCCCTTATATGTCGATTTGCGACCCGAATGGATGACAGTCCATTCACCACTCAAAGGCGGCCGTCCCCGGCCGCCTTTTCTTTTTTGCCCTCCCGCCGGGCCCAACCGACTGGCCGGACACAAAAAAGAAGCCCGTCGGAAATCCGGCGGGCTTCTAGAAGCGGGACGATCCTGCGAACATCCCACCAGTGGGTCGCAGCCCCTCTCTGCCCGATTCGCGCGACAGTTTCGCTACCCACATGGGTAGCGTGGGCGAATTTTTGCTCTATCAAGGGATTTCGCAGCCGGGGAAGCGCATGCCGACCGATCCCGTTCCGACCTTTCCTCCCGACCATAATGCGCCGGCCGAATGGGAGGTGCTGAATGCGCTGATCGGCGACATCTACGATTCGGTGCTTCATCCCGAAAGCTGGAACGACACCCTCGCGCGCATCACCGGCGCGCTTTGTCCCCTGAGTTGGGAAGCCGCCTTCATCCTTTGGGAAAGCAGCAATCCGCCGCGCGCGCGTTTTGTCGCCGCGACGGGCCTCGCTGCGGGGATTCAGGAAATCTATTCCGCCGTCTATGCCGGAAGCCACCCCTGGTCGCGCAAGCTGATGCGCTATGCCAACGGCAGTGTCGTCGACAGCTATGACATCATGACCCGCGAGGAATTCTACGAATCCGAATTCTTCCGCAACTTCCTTGCGCCCTATGGCATCGACCGGCTCGTCGGCGTGCTGCTCGACCGGCGCGGGGGCGAGCGACTGGGACTGATGCTGCCGGGCCCCGGCGACCGCGACGCCGAGAAGCTGAAGCGGGGACTGCGTGTCCTCGCGCCGCATATCCAGCGCGCGATGCGGATCAGCGACCGCCTCGCGACGCTCGAACTCGCTGCAGGCGCGGCGCGCGCCGCCGCCGACGCCGCGCCCTTCGCGATCTTCAGCCTCGACGATCAGTTCAACATCCTCGCCGCGAACAGCCGTGCCGACCGATATGAGCGCGCCGGCTTCATCCGCCGGACCGACGGCCGCTTTGCCTTGACCCACCCCGCGAGCCAGAAACGGCTCCTCGACCTCGCCAAAAGCCCCGGTCCGGCCGGCCTCGCCTTTCAGACCTCGAACGCAAAGGGCACCGAATGCCCCGTCCTCGTCGCGCGCATTTCGCGGCAATCGGCCAAACGGATCGGGGGCACCGACCTCGGCGCCTCGCTCATCGTCACGCTGGGCAGTGCGCCGGGTGAAACCCCGGTGGTCGAGATCGACCGCGTCGCCCAATGGTTCGGCCTGACCCCGGCAGAGGCCCGCCTTGCCGTCGCGCTCGCGGGCGGACAGAGCCTGCAGGAGTATGCCGCGCTCCGCGCCGTCAGCCTCAACGCCGTGCGTTTCCTGCTGAAGGGCATTTTCCGCAAGACCGGCGTGACCAGCCAGGCACAGCTCGTCGCCATGGTCGCGAGGCTTCCCTCACCAACGATATAGTTGCGGCGGCAAAGAGCTGGTCGTGACAGCCGCGGAAACGGGACTGTCCGCGAAAACGGCATCGGGGTCGATGGCGCGCCGCCGACGCAAGCGGGTTACCATTCGGGAAACAAACAAGAACTGACATTTCATAACCCGAATTTATTTTGGCTCACCGATCGGTCCGACACGAAAAATCGTCGAATCCCCATCGCGGCAGACGCGATCGTCGCGATAACCGTCCCATTATGAAGCATATTGACCAATTCGGGGACGGCCGGACAAAAACAGAACTTAACAATAGTTTACGAATCAGCGGTTCCAAGTTATCCCGTAGTGCGAGTCGTCGGACGCATGGCCATTCCGCCGCGCGATTAGAACGACCGTAACGAACAAGGGGCACTGACCATGCGTAGCCTTAAAGCCGCCGTTGCGGCCGCTCTCCTGCTTCCCGCGACCGCCAATGCGGCGACCGTTGTCAACGGCGATTTCGAGACGGGTCCTAATCCGGGTTCCTTCACGACTGTGAATGCCGGGGGCACGATCGGCGCCTGGACGGTGCTTAGCGGCAGCGTCGACTATATCGGCACCTATTGGCAGCCGCAGGGTGGATCGCGCAGCGTCGACCTCAACGGCCTCAACGCGGGCACAATCCAGCAGGCCATCGACACCGTGATGGGGCAAGCCTACGAGGTGACCTTCTGGCTGGCCGGCAACCCGGACAACGGCCCGGAAATCAAGACCGTGCAGGTGTCGGCGGCCGATGCTAATGGCACATTCATGTTCGATACGTTCGGTGTCTCGCGCGCGGCGATGGGATGGCAGAAGTACACCTTCAATTTCACGGCGAATAGCGCGTCGACCCTGCTGTCCTTCGCATCGCAGAATCAGAGCGCCTACGGGGCCGCTCTCGACAGCGTCTCGATCTCGGCGGTTCCCGAACCGGCGACTTGGGCGATGATGCTGTTCGGCTTCGTGCTGGTCGGCGGCGCGATGCGTCGCCGTACTGCGGCACGCCCGGCGAACCACCTGTCGTTCGCCTGACGCCACAAGCGATTTTCAAAAAAGGCCGCCGCCGGAACCGTACCGGCAGCGGCCTTTTTTGTTGGATTGAGCGCCTCGCCAGCGGTCGGGCGGCATAGCCCAAAAAGAAAGGGGGCGCAGCCCCGCAGCCGCGCCCCTCCCCCTAGGCCCCCCGCATCGCGGAAGGCGCCCCAATATTGATCAGCGCGACGCCAGACGCACCGGCTTTGCGGCAGGTGCCGACGCCCACTGGATCGGTTCGGTCCCGCTCATCTGGCGCACGAAGCAGGTCTGCCCCTTTGCCTTGAGTTCGCCGCAGAGCTTCGATGCATCGGCGCGCGTCGCCATGCCGTTGACCGTCAGGCGATAGAAGGTGCGCCCGCCCACCACGGCCGAATGGCTCGAGGCCTGATAGCTGGCGAGCACGGCCGTCCGCTTTTTCAGCGTCGTCCATTTTTCCTTTGCGATGCCGAGCGTGTCATAGGCACCAAGCTGGACGGCCCAACCCGAAGGCTTCTTGGCATCGAACGCCATCGCCCGCGGCAGGATTTTCGTCGCAAGCTCGAGCGCCTGCTTCTGTGCGGGGCGGATACGCCCCTGCTCACCAGCAACGCGCGGCGCGGCGCGATATGGCTTGGCGTCGGCCATGATGACCTCGGCAACTTTGGGTGTGGCCTTCGGCTGCGGCAGTTCGGTAACCGGCACGACGCCATTTTCGTCGCGCTTCGGCATCGGCAACTCGACCGTACGGATCGCCGGCTCGGCCGATGCGAGGACCGCGGCGGGCGCGGACGGCTCGGCGGCGGGCGGCGGCGGCGCATAGGTGGCGATGGGCGCCGGATCGACGCTCGCGAGCTCGACCGGCGCGTCGGCAGCGGCCATCTGCGTGTCGGCGAAGTTGCTCAGTGCCAGGCGTACGGGCATACCGGCATCGGCGCGAAGCGTCGTGCCGATCAGGCTCGCGACCCGCATCCGCGCATCGGGCTGCTCGGCGAGCTTGGACCATTCGGCCATGCGGCCCTCGACCTTGTCGAGCGACAGATCCTGTGCGGCAAGAACGCGCGCCTGTGCCCAACGCCCCGACAGGGCGAAAGCCAGCGCAAGATTCTGGCGCGTGCGGGCGTCGGCATCCTTGGCGCGCGCCGCTTCGGTCAGCACATAGATCGCCGAATTGGGATCGCCCGCCAGCGCCAGCGCAAGCCCGAGGTCCGACGCAGGAATTGCATCGAAATTGCGCTTGAGCAGATCGGCGGCTTCGCCATTCTTGCCCTGCGCGATATGCGCCAGCGCCAACGCGATAACTGTGTTGCTGTCCTTCGCGCCCAGCTCCATCGCGTCGGAAAGCGCGCTGGTCGCCGACGAGAAACGCCCGTCGTTGAGATAGGCCTGGCCGAGCAGCGCGCGATAGCTCGCGTCACGCGGCGCGCCGGCGACGGCGGCTTCCGCCATCGTCACCGCCTTGCTCGCCTTCCCGGCTTCGAGCGCTTCGCGCGCCTTTTCGGCCGATTTGGCAGCCGAAGCCGAGGTGCCGGGTGACTGCGGCCCCGCTTCGGCCGTCTTGCCCATGCCGCTGCATCCGGTGGCGACGCCGAGAACAAAGCCCGAAACGGCCAGGTTCACCAACAATTTGCGGTTCATGGAAGGTCCCCCTTTGCTATTTCTACGGCATCTTCCGGCGCGTCGGGCGCGCCGCCGGCAGGCGGCTGGCCATCGCGTCGATCTCGGGCAGCGACGACAGATATTCGTCGAGCAAATCGGTCAGGATCACCTGCGAAGAGCGGTTCGTCACCGCGCTCGCAAGGCGCAGGCGAAGGTGACGCTCGGCATCGAGGCGCAGCGTGAAGGCTGCCTTTTCGCGGGCGCGCTGGGCGCGCGGCGCGCGTTCCTTCCTCGCCTTGGGCTCAGGGCGCGCTTCGACCTTGCGAGCGACGGCGGCGACGCGATCGATCAGCGATTCCTGCTGAAGGACGATCTGCGGCACTTCGACGGCCTCGGGCTGGTACGAATCGGCCAGCGCGTCGGCGAGGTCGGGGCCCGCGTCCGGCGTCAGGGCATGGCCCGGCGCCGCATCGACCGCATGTTCGGCAGCTGCATTATGTTCGAGCACCGACCCGGCAAGGAGCGGCTTCAGGTCGACCATGCGCGCCGATTCGGCGGCATTCTGGTCGGGATCGACGTCATAGCCCATGTCATTCCAGCCAAGGTCGTCATAGCCTTGGCCGATCGGCATCGGTCCGCTGCCCAGCGGCTGGCGGCGCATGGCGGGGCGCGCTCCACCCTTGCGGGCAAGAAGTCCGGCGCTCAGCGAAGCGAGAGGTTTGGGTTCGCCCATGGTTCCCGAGCTCCCCGTCACTGGCCAGCGATGCGGCGGCCGAAGCCACCACCCATCGGGCGAACGGTTCCGTAACCCGGCTGCGCGGGCATCGGGGTCGAGAAGACGGTGCGGCGGAAATTCTTTTCCAGCCGGTCGTTGATATAGGTCCAGAGCTGCCGGATCTCTTCGGCCGATCGTCCGTTCGGATCGACCTCCATCACCGTGCGCCCGTCGATCATCGATGCGGCGTAGTCGGTGCGGTGGTGCAGGGTGACCGGCGCGACGGTACCGTGCTGCGACAATGCGACGGCGGCCTCGCTGGTGATCTTCGCCTTGGGGGTCGCCGCGTTGACGACGAACACCAGCGGCTTGCCCGCGCGTTCGCAAAGGTCGACCGTGGCGCCGACGGCGCGCAGGTCGTGCGGACTGGGGCGCGTCGGGACGACGATCAGTTCGGCAACCGAAATCACGCTCTGGATCGCCATGGTGATCGCCGGCGGCGTGTCGATGACGGCGAGTTTGAAGCCCTGCTGGCGCAGGATTTCAAGGTCGGAGGCCAGCCGCGCGACCGTGGTCTGAGCAAAGGCCGGAAGGTCGGTTTCGCGTTCGTTCCACCAATCGGCGAGCGAGCCCTGCGGGTCGATGTCGATCAGAACGACGGGGCCAGCGCCGGCAAGCTGCGCCTGCACCGCGAGATGCCCCGACAGGGTGGTTTTACCCGACCCTCCCTTTTGTGAAGCCAATGCCAAGACGCGCACAGCTATCCCCCTGGAAAACCAAAATCAGGCGTTTGGATGCCATGCAGGGCGCTAAAATTGAGTTAACGATGATAAAAAGACGGTAAACGATTGCCTCGCTTCCGTGGTAAACAAGCCGTTATGCCGATTCTGTGCCGAAGCGGGGCAGGTTCGTGCCGCCCTTAGGCGTTGCTAACGGGGTGTTAGCCACTTTACCCCTACAGGGCTTTCCGGGGACTGCGAACCGGCCGCCGGCTGCGCAAGTCATTGGAGATTAAGGATGCGAGCACTCACCGCCGCCATCGCCCTGCCGCTCGCTGCAGCAGCAGCGGCACTGGCCATACCCGCCTTCGCGGACGTCAAGGACGGCGTCGATGCCTGGCAGGCGGGCGACTATCAGAAGGCGGTGGCCGAATGGCGCCCGCTCGCCGTCGCCGGCGATGCCGATGCGCAGTTCAACCTCGGCCAGGCGTACAAGCTCGGCCGCGGCGTTCCCGCCGACCTTGGCCAGGCCGAAAGCTGGTACCGCCGCGCCGCGAAGCAAGGGCACCTGCAGGCCGAGGACAATCTCGGCCTGATCCTCTTCACCGCGAACAAGCGCGATGAGGCGATGCCCTATATCAAGGCGTCGGCCGATCGCGGGGAGCCGCGCGCGCAATATGTCCTCGGTACCGCGATGTTCAACGGCGACTATGCGACGAAGGACTGGCCGCGCGCCTATGCGCTCACCAAGCGCGCGAGCGATGCGGGCCTGACGATCGCATCCGCGCGCCTTGCCCAGCTCGACAGCCTGATCCCGCTCGAGCAGCGACAGGCGGGGCTCGCGATGCTGCCGCAGATCGAAAAGGACGAAGCGCGCACGCGCCTCGCCGCCGTGAATGCGGCGGCCCCGACACCGGCAACGCCCGCACCTTCGCCGGTCAAGACCGCGAGTCTGCCCGCGTCGACGCCCGGCACCAGCTACACCCCGCCGCCGGTTGTCGCGCCGACCGCGAAGCCGGTTCCGGCCGTGTCGAAGCCCGCCCCGGCCCTGTCGACCCCGGCCGCCGTCGCAGCCGCCAATGCAGCGAACGAAGCCACGACCGCGGCTGCGGTCGCAAAGGGCGAACCGGTCAAGATCGCATCGACGGCGCCGAAGCCAGCCCCCGCGGCGGCCAAGCCCGCTCCGCAGTCGGCAAAGCCGGTGACCGTCCACAATGGCACGAGCCCGTGGCGCGCCCAGTTCGGCGCCTTCGGCGTCGAAGCCAACGCCCGCAGCCTCTGGACCTCGCTCGAGAAGAAATATCCGGCCCTCGCCGCGCGCCAGCCGAGTTATGTGAAGGCGGGAACGATCACCCGCCTGCAGGCCGGCGGCTTCGCCAGCAAGGGCGATGCGGAAAATCTTTGCGCCACCGTCCGCAAGGGCGGCCAAGCGTGCATGGTCGTTTCCAAATAGGCTTCATTCGGGCGCGCGTTCGTCCGCTCCCGCTCGACCGCAAGGACATCGCCGTCGCGCTTGTCCCCGCCGCAATGTTCATGCGCGAACTCGCGACCGAGGCGCTCGCTCGGCCCTTCGCGACTGGAATCGACTTCGGTCGCTACTGGCTCACCCGGCCGATGTCGCGCGCCCGAAAGCGATGCGATGGCACAATTCCGTCGGTTGCTCGCCGGCGAAGCCGACGCAACCGGCGAGCTTGCCGTCGAAAGGGCTTGACCTCCATCGCCGGCAGGCGCTTGGAGCCCGCGTGGCCCGTTTGCGCAAATTCTCGCTGATCCTCGCCGTCGCACGCCAGCGCCGCCGCCTGCGCGAAAGCGAGGCCGCGTTCATCCTCCTCGCCGCGGTCGCCGGGCTTGCAGCCGGCGCGCTTACCAATATGCTGCAAGCGATCGCGCACGGGCTGCAGCAACTGCTTTACGGTGTCACCATCAACCGGCTCAGCGCGCTCGGCAGCATCCACCATCCATGGAAGCTGCTCGCCCTGCCCGCCGGCGGCCTGCTGCTCGTCCTGCTTGCGCGCGGCCTCGGCCGGCGCGCGCGCGTGCCGGTCGACGTGGTCGAGGCCAACGCCCTGCACGGCGGGCGCATCCCATTCACCGACAATCTGGTCATCGCGTCGCAGACCGTCATCTCGAACGGCGCGGGGGCATCGGTCGGGCTGGAGGCGGCCTATGCACAGATGGGCGGCGGGGTCGCTTCGCAGCTCGGTCGGTGGTTCCAGCTCCGCCGCAACGACCTGCGCACGCTGGTCGGCGCCGGCGCGGGCGGCGCGATCGGCGCCGCCTTCGGCGCACCGCTGACGGGCGCCTTTTATGCGTTCGAAATTGTCATCGGCAACTACACCCCTGCTGCGATCGCTCCGGTCATGGCGGCGTCGCTGTCGGCGGTATCGGTCACCCGGCTGCTCGGCGCGCAGCCCTACCTGATCGCGACGGCCACCACCCGCGGCTTCGCCCTGCCCGACTATCTCCTCTATGTGCTGCTCGGCGCGCTGTGCGCCATCGTCGGCATGGTGATCATGCGGGTCGTTGCCTTCGCCGAGCTTCGCGTGGGCGCGTGGCAAAGGATCGCCGGGTGGAAACCCGTGGTCGGCGGCTTTGTTCTCATCCCGCTTGCGCTCCTGTCGCCGCAGACCCTGTCGGCGGGGCACGGGGCGCTGCATCTCGACCTTGCGCTGCGTCCGGCGCTTACCTTTCTTGCGGCGGTCCTGCTGCTCAAGATCGCGGCATCGGTCATCTCGCTCAGCTTCGGCTTTCGCGGCGGGCTGTTCTTCGCCTCGCTGTTCGTCGGTTCGCTGATGGGCCAGCTTTTCGCGGGACTGGTCAATCTCAGCCCGCTCGGCCTGACGGTCGACCCCAACGACGCGGCGCTCGTCGGGATGGCGGCGCTCAGCGTGTCGATCGTCGGCGGGCCGATGACGCTGGCGGTGCTGATGCTCGAAACGACGCACGACTTTGCGCTGATGGGCGTGGTGCTGGCCGCGACGCTGGTGTCGAGTGCGCTCACGCGCGAGATCTTCGGCTATTCCTTCTCGACCTGGCGCCTGCACCTGCGCGGTTCGACGATCCGCAGCCCGCGCGATATCGGCCGCCTGACGACGATGACCGCCGGGCGGATCATGCGGACCGACTGGGTCTCGGTGGATCGGTCGATGTCGGTTGGCGCATTCCGCGCGGCCGTGCCGCTCGGCAAGACCGCAAAGGCGATCCTGCTCGACGCCGACGGCACCTATCGGGGGGTCGTCCCGACCGCCGCGGCCTTCCACCCCGATCTTGACCCCGCCTCGCCGGTCGCGGCGCTGGCGACGCATCCCGGCGTCGCGCTGCGGCCGGCGATGGACATACGGTCGATCCTGACGCTTTTCGACGAAGCCGCGGCCGACGAACTCGCCGTGCTCGATGACCGCGACCATGTCATCGGCGTCGTCGGCGAACGCCACGCGCGCCGCCGCTATTTCGAGGCGCTGGAGGAATCCGAACGCGAATTGTTCGGCGAAAAGGCCTGACCGGCCTCGCCGCCCCTTACCCCAACACCCAGCTCCGGCGCGGATAGCCCTGCGCCCACAGCAGCGCGGTCAGGTCATGGTGGCGGATCGCCGCATCGGCGGCTTCCTCGGCCGCGGGGTGCGGGCGGTATCCGATGCCGAGACCCGCGCTGGTGATCATCGGAATGTCGTTCGCGCCGTCTCCGACCGCCAGCGTCGCGGCCAGCGGCAGGCCGAGCTTCGCCGCCTCGGCCGTCAGCGTCGCGAGCTTCGCATCTTTGTCGACGATCGGCTCGGCGACCTTCCCGGTCAACATCCCGTCCTTGATCACCAGTTCGTTCGCGACGACCTTGTCGAAGCCGATCGCCTCGCCGACCGGCCCGGCAAAGGCGGTAAAGCCGCCGGTGACCAGCACCGAATGCGCGCCATGCGCCTTCATCGTCTGGACAAGCGTGCGCGCCCCGCGGGTCAGCTTGACCCGCTCGTACCGGCATTCGGCCAACACACCCTCGGACATGCCGCCAAGCAGCGCGACGCGCTCCTCCAGCGCGGCGCGGAAATCGAGTTCGCCCGTCATCGCGCGCTTCGTGATCGCCGCAACCTGATCCTTCAATCCCGCATAGTCGGCGAGTTCGTCGATGCATTCGACCGTGATCATCGTCGAATCCATGTCGGCGATGATCAGCTTCTTGGCGCGGTCGCCCATCGGCTGCACGACCACGTCGAGCGCACCATGGTCCATCTTGGCCAATTCGCTCCGCGCACTGACCAGGCTGCCCTGAAAATAGATGTCCGCCGCGTCATGCTCGTCGAGCCAGTGCGGCGCCCCCACGTCGTGTCCCGTCATGTCGAGCCGGTCGATCGCCTCGCGAACCACCTCGTCGGTCAGCTTTCCGGCTGCTATCAGCGTGGCTACGAACATGGCTTCTCCTTCTGTCTCTTTCGTTCGCGCGGGCCTGCCGCCCGTCGCGCTTATCGCCGGACCGACCGCGAGCGGCAAGAGCGCTTTGGCGGTAGCGCTCGCAAAATCCCTGTCCGGGACGGGCGCCGACGCGCTGGTCGTCAATGCCGATGCGAGCCAGGTCTATGCCGACCTCGCCATCCTCTCGGCGCGTCCGTCGGACGAGGAAATGGCGGGTGTGCCCCACCGCCTCTTCGGCCATGTCGACGGCGCCGAAGCGCATAATACCGCGCGCTGGTCCGACGAGGCGCGCGGCGTCATTTCCCACGCCCATGCGGCCGGGAAGGTTCCGGTTCTCGTCGGCGGCACGGGACTTTACCTGCGTACCCTGCTTTACGGGATTGCGCCGGTGCCCAAGATCGACCCCGATATCCGCGATGCCGTGCGCGCGCTGCCCGTTGTTGAGGCCCATGCCGCGCTGGCCAGAGCCGATCCCGAGGCCGCGGCGCGCCTCAATCCGGCCGACACCACCCGCGTTGCCCGCGCGCTCGAGGTCGTCCGCTCGACCGGCCGCACGCTCGGCCAATGGCAGGAGGCGCGCGAGGGCGGCATCGCCGGCAACATCGCGCTCGCCCCGTTGATCCTGCTCCCTCCGCGCGACTGGCTGCGTGACCGCTGCGACACGCGCTTGGTGCAGATGTTCGACGGCGGAGCCATCGAAGAGGTCGAGGCGCTGCTGCGCCGCCATCTCGATCCCGCCCTGCCGGTGATGCGCGCGATCGGCGTCCCCCAGATCGCCGCTCATCTTCGCGGAGAGATCAGCCGCGCCGAGGCGCTCGAGCGGGCGCAGGCGGCGACCCGCCAGTACGCCAAGCGCCAATATACGTGGTTCCGCCACCAATTGCCCGCCGATTGGATGCGCCACGGAGAGTCATTAAACAATGATTCAATCAATATTTTCGCAATTAAATTACGTGATAAGCTGTTGACAGGATAGAATCATACACCTATTGCCCGCCGACCTGCTGCAACGCACAACGTGCGGATTCCAGGGTTTGCGGGTATTGAGAAAGGAGTTTCGTCGTGACGGAAATGAGTGGTGCCGACATGGTGGTTCAGGCGCTGGTCGACCTTGGGGTCGATACGGTGTTCGGCTATCCGGGCGGCGCGGTCCTTCCCATCTATGACGCGCTCTACAAACACCCGACGATCAAGCACATCCTCGTCCGCCACGAGCAGGCGGCGACCCACGCTGCGGAAGGCTATGCGCGTTCGACCGGCAAGCCCGGCGTCGTGCTCGTCACCTCGGGCCCCGGCGCGACCAATGCCGTCACCGGCATCACCGACGCGCTGATGGATTCGATTCCGATGATCGTGCTCACGGGCCAGGTCCCGACGACGCTGATCGGCACCGATGCCTTTCAGGAATGCGACACGGTCGGAATCACGCGCCACTGCACCAAGCACAATTATCTCGTGATGGACCCCGACCGTCTGGGGCCGATCATGCACGAGGCCTTTCATATCGCCACCCACGGCCGCCCCGGGCCGGTGGTGATCGACATTCCGAAGAATGTGCAGGTCGCGACCGGCACCTATACGGTGCCCGAGATCATCCAGCACAACAGCTATCGCCCGCAGATCGAGCCGGACGCCGATGCGATCGCGGCCGCGATCGACCTGATCGCCGCGGCCGAGCGCCCGGTCTTCTACACCGGCGGCGGGGTGATCAATGCCGGCCCCGACGCCAGCGCGGCGTTGCGCCAACTCGTGTCGCTGACCGGCGCGCCGATCACTTCGACCCTGATGGGCCTCGGCGCCTTCCCCGCCGACGATCCCAAGTGGCTCGGCATGCTCGGCATGCACGGCACCTATGAATCGAACATGGCGATGAACCGCGCCGACCTGATCATCGCGGTCGGCGCGCGCTTCGACGACCGCGTGACGGGCCGCCTCGACGCCTTTGCGCCCGAAGCGAAGAAGATCCACATCGACATCGACCGCAGCTCGATCAACAAGATCGTCCCCGTCGATCTCGCGATCGTCGGCGACGCCGGCCGCGCGCTCGACGCGCTGGTCGCCGGCTGGACCGACAGGGGCCTGTCGGCGCGCGACTATGGCGAATGGTGGCGCCGCATCGACGGCTGGCGCGCGACGCGCTGCCTCGACTTTCCCGAAAAGAAGGACGCCGGCGCCGAGATCATGCCGCAGCGCGCGGTGAAGGCGCTGTTCGACGCGACGCGCGGCCGCGACCCGATCATCACGACCGAGGTCGGCCAGCACCAGATGTGGGCGGCGCAGCATTTCGGGTTCTCGGCGCCCAACCGCTGGCTCACCAGCGGCGGGCTCGGCACGATGGGCTATGGCTTCCCCGCCGCCGTCGGCGCGCAGATCGCGCACCCGAACCGCCTCGTCATCTGCATCGCGGGCGAAGCCAGCCTGCAGATGAACATCCAGGAAATGGGCACGGTCAGCCAGTACCGCCTGCCGGTGAAGATCTTCATCCTCAACAACGAGTGGATGGGGATGGTCCGCCAGTGGCAGGAACTGACCTACGAAAGCCGCTATTCGAACAGCTATTCGGACAGCCTGCCCGATTTCGTGAAGCTCGCCGACGCCTATGGCTGGACGGGCATCCGCATCGACAATTTCGGGCAGCTCGAAGACGGCATCAAGACGATGATCGAGACCCCGGGTCCGGTGATCGTCGACTGCCGCGTCGCGAAGCTCGCCAACTGCTTCCCGATGATCCCCTCGGGCGCCGCGCACACCGACATGATCCTCCAGCCGAACGACATCGTCGGAACGATGGACGACGAAGCCAAGGCACTGGTCTAAGCCCATGAAAATCAAAACAGAAGCGGGCGAGCGCCATGTGCTCGCCGTCACCGTTGACAACGAGGCGGGCATCCTCGCCAAGATCACCGGGCTTTTCTCGGCGCGCGGCTATAATATCGAAAGCCTGACCGTCGCCGACATCAGCGCCGACCATGCGCTGTCGCGGATCACCATCGTCACCTCGGGTCCGCCCGCGGTGATCGACCAGATCATCGCCCAGCTCGACCGGCTCGTCCCCGTCCACAGCGTCACCGACCTCACCGACCAGGGCGCGCATGTCGAACGCGAGATCGCGCTGGTGAAGGTCGCGGGCACCGGCGACAAACGCATCGAGGCGTTGCGCATGGCCGACGTCTTCCGCGCCAAGGTCGTCGACACCACGCTGTCGAGCTTCATCTTCGAAATCACCGGGACGAGCGACAAGGTCGACCGCTTCATCGCGCTGATGCGCGAATGCGGGCTGGTCGAGGTCGGCCGCACCGGCGTCGTCGCCATCGGCCGCGGGTCGGAGGCGCTCTAGAGTTTTGCAGGAATGATGGTCCAACCTTCGTCACCCCGGACTTGATCCGGGGTCCATGGATGCCGGATCAAGTCCGGCATGACGAATGAAAACAAGGGAAGAATGACATGCAGGTTTATTACGATCGCGACGCCGACCAGGATCTGATCAAGGGCAAGAAGGTCGCCGTCGTCGGCTACGGCAGCCAGGGCCACGCGCATGCGCAGAACATGCGCGACAGCGGCGTGCGTGACGTCGCGATCGCGCTCCGCCCCGGTTCGGCGACCGCGAAAAAGGCCGAAGCCGCCGGCTTCAAGGTGCTGTCGAACAAGGAAGCCGCCGAGTGGGCCGACGTGATCATGATCGCCGCCCCCGACGAGCATCAGGCGAAGATCTATGCCGACGACATCGGCCCGAACATGAAGCCCGGCGCCGCGCTCGCCTTCGCCCACGGCCTCAACATCCACTTCGGCCTGATCGAGGCGCGCCCCGACATCGACGTCTTCATGGTCGCCCCCAAGGGCCCCGGCCACACGGTGCGCAGCGAATATCAGAAGGGCGGCGGCGTCCCCTGCCTGATCGCGGTCGCGCAGGAAGCCAATGGCAACAGCGGCAACGGCCACGCCAAGGCGCTCGCCCTCAGCTACGCCTCGGCCGTCGGCGGCGGCCGCAGCGGCATCATCGAGACGACCTTCAAGGAAGAGTGCGAAACCGACCTTTTCGGCGAACAGGCGGTGCTCTGCGGCGGCATCACCCACCTCATCCAGGCCGGATTCGAAACGCTGGTCGAGGCGGGCTACGCCCCCGAAATGGCCTATTTCGAATGCCTCCACGAAACCAAGCTGATCGTCGACCTCCTCTATGAAGGCGGCATCGCCAACATGCGCTATTCGATCTCGAACACCGCCGAATATGGCGACATCAAAACGGGTCCGCGCATCATCACCGAGGAAACGAAGAAGGAAATGAAGCGCGTCCTCGCCGACATCCAGTCGGGCCGCTTCGTGAAGGACTTCGTGCTCGACAACCAGGCCGGCCAGCCCGAGCTGAAGGCGAGCCGCAAGGCCGCCGCCGCGCACCCGATCGAACAGGTCGGTGGCGAGCTCCGCGCGATGATGCCCTGGATCGCGAAGAACCAGCTCGTCGACAAGTCGAAGAACTGATCAGGATCCTCCCTGTGGCGCAGCCATGGGGAGGGCGACCGCGTCCGAAGGACGTGGTGGAGGGGCCAGCAAAGGTTACGCTACCAGCCCCTCCGTCAGCCCTACGGGCTGCCACCGCTGACGACCACCGTCTCGGACATAAGAGGCAAAATGGCGAATATCTTCACCGCCCACCGCGCCGACCTCGAAACGCTCGCCGCCGACGACCGCCGCCGCGCGCTCGCGCCGCGCACCGGGCTCGATTTCGCCTCGAACGATTATCTTGCCCTCGCCGGTTCCTACGCCCTCAACGAAGCGGTCGCGCAGGGCCTGCAACGCGGCCTTCCCGCAGGCTCGGGCGGGTCGCGCCTGCTCCGCGGCAATCATGACGAGCATGAGGCGCTCGAGGCGCACGCCGCGCGCCACTATGGCAGCGAGGCCGCGCTCTATTTCCCGACCGGCTTTGCCGCCAACGCCGCGATCTTTTCGACCCTGCCGCAGCGCGGCGACCTGATCGTCCACGACGAACTCATCCATGCGAGCGCGCACGACGGGATGAAGCTCGGCCGCGCCGGGCATGTCGAGGCGCGCCATAATGATGCGCAGGCGTTCGACGACATCATCAAGCGCTGGCGCGCGGGCGGCGGCGGCGGTACGCCGTGGATCGCGGCCGAGAGTCTCTATTCGATGGATGGCGACCGCGCGCCGCTCGCCGATCTCGCTGCGGTCGCCGATCGCCACGACGGCGTTCTCGTCATCGACGAAGCCCATGCGACCGGCGTCTATGGCCCCGCCGGACAGGGCCTCGCGCACGACCTTGCGGGCCGCGACAACCTCATCACGCTGCACACCTGCGGCAAGGCGCTGGGCTGCGAAGGCGCGCTTGTCTGCGCGCCGGCGATCGTCCGCGACTTCATCGTCAACCGCGGCCGCCCCTTCATCTTCTCGACCGCTCCCTCGCCGCTGATGGCATGGCTCGTGCGCCAGGCGCTCGAGATCGTCGCGAACGAGCCAGAGCGACAGGGCCGCTTGCATGGCCTCATCCGCCGCGCCGAAGCGCGGCTCGCCGCGCTCGGTCTCCCGGCGAGCGGAAGCCAGATCATTCCCGTCGTGATCGGCGACAACGCCCGCACTATGCGCATCGCCGCCGCGCTCCAGGCCGATGGCTTCGACATCCGCGGCATCCGCCCGCCGACGGTCCCGCACGGCACCGCGCGGCTGCGCATCGCAATCACGCTGAACGTCGGCGAACGCGAAATCGACGCGATGACGGAGAGCCTGGCGGCCGCTATGGCCGCGGCATGACCCGCTTCATCATCACCGGCACCGACACCGGCATCGGCAAGACCGTCTTTTCGGCCGCGCTCGCGGGCGCGATGCGCACGCCCTACTGGAAGCCGATCCAGTCGGGCCTCGAGGACGAGACCGACAGCGAGGCCGTCGCGCGCCTTGCGGGCGTAGCTGTCCTCCCCGAAGCCTACCGCCTCGTCACCCCCGCCTCGCCGCATCTCGCGGCCGAGATCGACGGCGTCACCATCGACGCCGAGGCGCTGACGCCGCCCGAAGGCGCGTTGATCGTCGAAGGCGCGGGCGGCGCGCTCGTCCCCGTCACGCGCAGGCTGCTCTACGCCGACCTCTTCGCGCGCTGGCAGATCCCGGTGATCGTCTGCGCGCGCACCAGCCTCGGCACGATCAACCACAGCCTGCTGACGATCGAGGCGCTGAAAAGCCGCGGCGTCCCGATCCACGGTCTCGTCTTCCTCGGCGACGCGATGCCCGACAGCGAGGCGATCATCCCCGAGATCGGCGGCGTCCGGCGCCTCGGCCGCCTGCCGATCGTCGACCCGCTAACGCCGGAAAATCTTGCGCAGGCCTTTGCCGCGAACTTCGATCTGACAGATTTCGCCTAATCCCCCTGTGATCCCCGGCGAAAGCCGGGGCCCATAGAGGCGTTGAACTGGGCCCCGGCTTCCGCCGGGGATCACAACGGACGAGAAGAAATGACCGAAACCACCCAATCCCCCATCTGGCACCCCTTCACCCAGCACGGCCTCGGCGGTCCGATCCCGCTCATCGCCCGCGGCGAGGGTGCGCGCCTCTACGACGCCGAGGGCAACAGCTGGATCGACGCCATCTCGAGCTGGTGGGTCACCACCCACGGCCATGCGCACCCGCGCATCATGGCCGCGGTCCGCGACCAGTCCGAAAAGCTCGATCAGCTCATCTTCGCCGGCTGGACGCACGAGCCCGCCGAAACGCTCGCGGCCGAGCTGATCCGCATCACCCCCGACCCGCTCACCCGCGTCTTCTTCTCGGACTCGGGCTCGACCAGTGTCGAGGTCGCGCTCAAGATGGCGCTTGGCTATTGGTACAACATCGGCGAGCCACGCAGCCGCATCCTCGTCCTCGACCATAGCTATCATGGCGACACGATCGGCACGATGTCGGTCGGCGAGCGCGGCGTCTACAACCGCGCCTGGCAGCCGCTGCTGTTCGATGTGGGCACCATCCCCTTCCCGCACGAGGGGATCGAGCAAGCCACGCTCGACGCGCTCGAAGCCGCGTGCGCAGCCAAACCAGCCGCCTTCATCGTCGAACCGCTCATCCTCGGCGCCGGCGGCATGCTGATCTATCCCGCATGGGTGCTCGCAGAAATGCGTGCCATCTTTGCGCGCCATGGCGTTCTCTTCATCGCCGACGAGGTCATGACCGGCTGGGGCCGCACCGGGACGCGCTTCGCCTGCGATTCTGCGGGCGTGATCCCCGATATCGTCTGCCTGTCCAAAGGCCTGACCGGCGGCAGCCTGCCGCTCGCGGTGACGCTTTGCATCGAGCCGATCTTCCAGGCCCATTATTCGACCGACCGCGCGAAAACCTTCTATCATTCGTCGAGCTACACCGCGAACCCGATCGCCTGCGCCGCGGCGAACGCGAACCTTGCGATCTGGCGCGACGAGCCCGTGCAACAGCGTATCGACAAGCTGGCCGAAGCGCAGGCGGCCCATCTCTCGCTGCTCAGCCACGACCCGCGCGTCGCGAGCCCGCGCCGCCTCGGCACCATCGCCGCGCTTGACATCGTCGTATCCGACGGCGGCTATCTGTCGGCCCTCGCGCCGCGCCTGATCGCCCTCTATCGCGATCACGGCGTCCTCCTCCGCCCGCTCGGGAACAGCGTGTATGTGATGCCACCCTATTGTATCGCGCCGGACGAGCTGGCGGCGGTCTGGGCCGCGATCACAGCGTCGCTCGATGCGGTCCAGGACATGTAGGAGGCGGCCGGCTTCGACAGAAGGCCGCCATTGTGCACCCCGGCGAAAGCCGGGGTCCAGAGCGGCACAACGCGACGCTAGCTCTCTAACTCCCTGGGCCCCGGCTTTCGCCGGGGTGCACATTATGACTGCAACCAACCGAAATAAGCCGTCGCCCCCGCGCAGGCGGGGGCCGCTGTCGGTTTACGCGGCCGCGCAGGAATAGGCGGCTAGCGGCCCCCGCCTGCGCGGGGGCGACGCTGATACATCCGCTCTCCACCCCAAAACAGACATGGCGCACAAGAAAAGGGCGGCCCAAGGCCGCCCCTGAAAACATCGCATGCCAACCGGGCCTATTCCGTCCGCGTCGGAACACCGTCCATCAACTGGTGAAGCTCGCCGGCTTCCCACATTTCCATCATGATGTCGGAGCCGCCGACGAATTCGCCCTTCACATAGAGCTGGGGGATCGTCGGCCAGTCGGAGAATTCCTTGATTCCCTGACGGATTTCCATGTCCTGCAGCACGTCGACAGTGTCATATTCGATACCGAGGCGGTCGAGCATCGCGATCGCGCGCGAGGAAAAGCCGCACTGCGGGAACAGCGGCGTCCCCTTCATGAACAGCAGCACGGGATGATCGGCGACCAGCTTCGAAATACGGTCGTGGATGGCAGGATCGCTCATTTGAATCTCCGGTGGCGCGTCGCGCCGAAAAAATTGCGTCTTGCCCCTATGAAGGAACGCCGGTGGTCAATTGCAAGGCATGAAGTTCGCCGCCCATGCGCCCGCCGAGCGCGGCATAGACCGCCTTGTGCTGCGCAACGCGCGTCATCCCCCGAAAGGATTCGCTGACGACATGCGCCGCATAATGGTCGTTGTCGCCCGCCAGATCGGTGATCGAGACCATGGCATCGGGAAACGCCGCCTCGATCATCGCCTTCAGATCATCCTCGCGCATGCCCATGACGACCGCCTCAGTTCTGGCTGTCCATGAACTGGCGGCGCGCCTCGGCGGTCTTGTCGTTGAGCACCGAGCGGATTTCCGCATCGCTGATCTCGACGCCCGCCCCGGTCAGGTCGCCCGCGAGCTTGCGGATGACGTCCTCATCGCCCGCTTCCTCGAAATCGGCCTGCACGACCGCCTTGGCATAGGCATCGGTTTCCTCGGGGGTCAGGCCCATGCGTTCGGCCGCCCATTCGCCGACGAGGCGGTTACGGCGCGCGGTGATGCGGAACAGCGCGTCCTGGTCGCGGGCGAACTTCGCCTCGAATGCCCGTTCACGATCGTCGAATGCGCTCATCTTTGTCCTCGCCGGAAATTGCGTTTCACCATCCAGATAGGTCGCTGTGCCAAGGCGCGCAAGGCGCAGTGCCGCAGATCACTTCCCTTTTTCAGATGATGGGTTTAGGGTCCGCGCCGACGGGATGGGTCGTACCGCAGCATTAAAGACTGCGCCTTGCCGCCGATATCGCGGTCACGGCGCCTTCAGGCTTGGGTTTGGGGGATTTGGTGATGACCGCTCGACGTCCGCAATTTCTGTCGCTGGTGACGGCGCTGGCGCTGGCAGCGCCGGGCACGGCGCTGGCACAGGCCGGCGACCCGACGCTTCGCGACAGTTTTTCGATCGGCGACCAGGGCGGATCGCTCTGCGAGGTGCAGGCCACCGTCCGCGATTCGGTGATCAAGGGCATGTTCGACCGCGCCTGGCTGATCGTCTGCCGCGACGCCAGCCAGCCAATCGGCTATGTCCGCATGCTGCGCGCGAGCCCCGAAGAGGCGCGCGCGCGGATCGATGCCGGCCGCTCGGCTACGATCAGCTGCATCGGCGACGCTTGTACCGTGAAGGACAGCAGCATCGGCTGGACAACGCGCGTCGAGGCCGACGGCGACACCGCTTACGCCGTCGAGGGTTTCACCGCCTATGACGACGCGCTCCGCATCGCGCTTGCGTCGATCCGCGAGAAACGCGTCGTCTCCGGCCAGATCAAGGTTGCGACCACCTCGGTCGGCGGCAATGACGGCTTCGCCCGCACGCTCGCCGGGACGATCGACGTCGACAAGGCGCTGGCCGAGGGCTATCGCCGCAACCACAGCGGCGACTATGCCGAAGCCGCGGAATTCTTCGAGGCCCTGTCGCGGCGCGCGCTCGACGATCAGGCCGCGGCCGACATCGACCCGACCGAATTCACCCTGAATCGCGCGCTCCAGCGCTCGAACCTCGGCGAATTCGCCGAGGCCGACCGGCTGTTCGGCGAGGTCGAGATGATCCCGACCAGCGACCCGGTCCAGCTTCGTCTGCGCCGCAATTTCCGCGCCATCCATGCGCTGAACCAGCGCGACTATGACGGTGCGGCCGCCATCCTGCAGACGCCGATTCCGCCGCTCACCGACGCGGTGAAGGTCGATGGCGACGCGGTCACGTTGACCCCGGAGATCGCAGCCGGGATCAACAGCGGTGCGAATGCGCGCGCGGTGCGCCAAGCAAGCGACCGCGAGCGGCTGACCCCTATCGAACGCGCGCAGATCATCGACGCGCAGGCGACCCATCTGCTCGGGACGGTCGAACGGCTGCGCGGGAATGCCGGGGCCGCGAAGAGCGCGCAGCTCAAGGGGCTGACCGACGCGATCGCGGTGCGCGAAGGCCGCGTGACCTCGATCATCCGGCTGCGGTCGCAAATGCTCGGCGAGCTCGCGCTCGCCGAGGAAGCGCTCGGCGACAACGCCACCGCCGATGCGCGCTTCCAGGAATCGATCAACGCGCTCGCGGTCGAATATCCCGAAACCAACGCGCTCGCTTCGGCGCAGGCGCGTTATGCCGCTTTCCTCACGCGGCACGGTCAGGACGACAAGGCGCTGGGCATCTATCAGGCTGTCGTGACCGCGCTCGCGGAATCGCAACGTTCGACCACCGGCATGGCGAACATGATGGCGCCCTATTACCGGCTGCTCGCCGCGCGCGCCGCGACCGATCCCAGGGCAGCGGGCGATTTCTTCGTCGCCAGCCAGCTTCAGGTCCGCCCCGGCGTTGCCGACACGCAAGCGGTACTCGCGCGCGAGCTTTCGAGCGGCAGCAGCGACGGCGCACGGCTGTTCCGGCAGGCGACCACGCTCAACCGCGATATCGAACGCGCGCGGATCGAGGATGCACGGCTCGGGCAAATGCCCGCGACGCCCGAGATCAACGCCCTGCGCGCCGACCTCAAGACGCAGATCGACAATCTCTCGTTCCAGCAGGCGGAAACGATCGCCAAGCTCTCGGCCTTCCCGCAATATCGCGTCGTCGCGCCGGGCAAGCTCGACCTCGCCGAACTGCAGCAGGTGCTGCGCCCCGACGAGGCCTATCTGAAGATGCTGGTCGTCGGCGATGCGGTCTATGCGATGCTGATCGGTCCCGACAGCGCGCAGCTGTGGAAGAGCGACATCAGCGCGCAGGGCCTCGAAACGGCCGTCGACACGATCCGTTCGACGATCTCGATCGTGGAGAATGGCAAGCGCGTCACCTATCCCTTCGACGCGGCGACCGCGCGCAAGCTCTATACGCAGCTCTTCGCCCCCGCCGCCGACCGGCTGCCCTCGACAGCGCATCTGATCTTCGAGCCCGATGGCGCGATGCTGCGCCTGCCGATCAATCTGCTCATCACCTCCGATGCCGGGCTCGCCGAATATGAGCAGCGCGTCGCCGACCCCAACGCCGATGCCTTCGACATGCGTCGCATCGCGTGGCTCGGCCGGACAACGCGGCCGAGCACGGCCGTGTCGGCACTCGCCTTCCGCAACGCGCGACAGGCGCCGCCGTCGAGCGCGGTGCGCGAATATTTCGGGCTCGGTGAAAACCTCCCCGTCAGGGGCGGCATCCTGCCCTCGACCGGAACGCGCGGCGGGATCGGCGGCGGTGTCGACGACACATGCCATTGGGACGTCAGCCAGTGGAGCCGTCCGATTTCGGCCGACGAACTCGTGACCGCGACGCGAACGATGGACCGCGACGCCGCGACCTTGCTTACGGGCGGCGCCTTCACCGACACGGCGGTCAAGAACCGCAGCGACCTCGGCGATTATCGCATCATCCATTTCGCGACCCACGGCCTCGTCACCGCGCCGCGTCCGTCGTGCCCCGCGCGGCCCGCGCTCGTCACCTCGTTCGGCGACAAGGATTCGGACGGCCTGCTGACCTTCCAGGAAATCTTCGATCTCAAGATCAACGCCGATCTGGTCATCCTCTCGGCATGCGACACCGCGGGCGCCGCGACGGTCGCCGCGACGCGCGAGGCGGGTGTCGCGAGCGGCGGCGGCAATGCGCTCGACGGGCTGGTGCGCAGCTTCATCGGCGCGGGCGGGCGCTCGGTGATCGCCAGCCACTGGCCCGCGCCCGACGATTTCGACGCGACCAAGCGGCTGATCGGCGGCCTGTTCGCGGCGCCGCAGGGCGAAAGCGTCGCCGATGCGCTGTGGGCGACGCAGATGAAGCTGATGGACGACAAGCAGACGTCGCATCCCTATTATTGGGCCGGCTTCGCGGTCATCGGCGACGGCGGGCAGGTCCTGCTGCACGACACGGCTACGACGACGGCACAAAATGGGGGGACTGCGGGCCGCGCGGCCCGCTGAATTGATGGCGACCACGACGATCGACGCGGCGGCGCCCGACGCGCTGCCCAAGACCATATCGCTACGCAAGCGCATCCGCCGGCTGGTCATGCAGCTCGGCCCCTCGCGCATGGCCGCGACGATCCTGTTCCTGATTGTCGCCACATTATTCGCCCGCTTCAGCTGGGACATGCCGCTCGTCGGCGACGCCGAGCGCGCCCTTTACGATGCGCGCGCGATGGTGATGGCGCCGCATGTCGCGCAGGACCAGCGCATCGTCATGGTCACCTATGACGACGAGACGCTGTTCAACACCGGCATCCGCTCACCGCTCGACCGCACGTACCTCGCCAATGCGCTCGCCAATCTCGACCAGATGGGACCGAAGGCGATCGGCATCGATATCGTCTTCGATTCGCCGCGTCCCGACGACGCGTTGCTCAAGGCGCAGCTTCGCGCGATGAAGACGCCGACCTGGCTCGCCTATGCCGAGCAGGCGAGCAACCCGAACACCATCTTTTATGAACAGCAGAAATATCTAGAAGCCTATCTGGCCGAGGTCACCACCGCCCGGACGAAGCCGACGAGCGTGCTGTTCCGCACCGACAGCGACGGCGTGATGCGCAACTGGCCCGACCGGCCAAAGAATCTGCCGCCGCTGATGGCCAACGCGCTCGCGCCGGTCGATCCGGCGCACGCCAACTATCAGGGCAATATCCGCTTCCTCGTCCCCGCCCGCGTGACCAAAGGTGCGGAGGAGCCGGTTTTTTCCAAGATCCCGATCGACACCTTCGCCGCGCCGATGGATGCGGAGACGCGCGCAGCCTTTTCGGAGATGATCCGGGGCCGCTATGTGCTGATCGGCGGCAACATTATCGACAACGACCAGTTCAATACGCCGCTCAGCCGCTTTACCGACCCGATCACCGGCCAGCATGAAACGATGATCGGGCTGGAGGTGCACGCCCATATGCTCGCGCAACAGCTCGACAAGGACTGGCCGCGCCCGCTGCCGGGCCCGTCGCTGTGGGCGCTCGCGGTGCTCGTCGTGCTCGCGGGCGGGCTCACCAGCCTGATCGACCTGCGCGCGCGCTGGGTGGCGCTGGCCTTCCTCGGGCAGATGGCCTTCTTCGTCGCCTTTCCCTTCTGGCTGCAGGGGCATGGCGTCGACACGACCACCCTTCCCGCCTTCGGCTGGGCGATGGGCTGGCTGCTCGGCTATGCCGCGGTCGGCACCGCCGCGCGCACGATCGGGTCGCGCCAGCGCGCCTTTGCCCAGTCGGCGCTCGGCAAATATCTGCCCGCCGACGTCGCGGCGCAGATCATGCGCGATCCCGATCAGCTTTCGCTGCACGGCGAGCGGCGCAACATCTATTGCGTGTTCACCGACCTCGAAGGCTTCACCAAGCTGAGCCACGCGGTGACCCCGGAGACCGTCGCGCGGCTGCTCAACGAATATCTCGACCGGCTGTCCGACGTCGTGCTCGACCATGGCGGGACGATCGACAAGTTCGTCGGCGATGCGATTGTCGCCTTCTGGGGCGCGCCGATCAGCCGCCCCGACGATGGCCCGCAGGCGGCGAAAGCGGCGATCGCGATGCATGCGGTGGGCGAACAGTTCCGCAAGGATCTGGCAGGCGAGGACGTGCCGCCGATCGGCATGACCCGTGTCGGACTGCACGTCGGCGACGCGATCGTCGGCAATTTCGGCGGCGAGGACCGCATCCAGTACACCGCGCTCGGCGACAGCATGAACACCGCCTCGCGCCTCGAATCGGCGAACAAGAGCCTCAAGACACGGGTGCTGATCTCCTCCGAAGCGGCGGCGGGCGCCGCGCGCGACGACCTGGTCCCGATGGGGCGCGTGACGTTGCGCGGGCGTGCGCAACCGGTCGACGTGCTTACGCCGCGCCCCGATCTTTCCGAGGAGCAGCGCGCCCGCATCGCAGCGCTGGTCGAGGCGCACGCCGCAGGCAATAAAAAGGCCTATGTGACCTGCGCCACAGCATTGGCAGGCGAATTCGGTCAGGATCCAGCCATAATGTTCCTGATAGAACGTCTGAACGAGACCCAAAAAGGAGAAAGCTATGTCCTTTCCTGACTTCTCGATGCGCCGCATCAGCCTGACCGCCGCCGCCGCGATCGCTGCGATCGCCGTCGCGGGCGTCGCCTCCGCGCAGTCGATGGTGGTCCGCTCGACCGGGCCGTCTGCCGGAAAATATCCGAGCGGGACCAAGCTCAAATCGACCGACAAGCTGACCCTCGTCTCGGGCGACAAGGTCGTGCTGATGCAGGCGGGCAAGACCCGGACGCTGTCGGGGCCCGGCACCTATGGCGCCACCGCAACGATCCAGGCGAACCAGTCGATGGGCGCGACGGTGACGCGGATGCTTTCGACCGGCCCGACGATGCGCTCGCGCGGCGGGTTTTCGCGCGGCGGCGAAGAGGCTGCCCCCGTCAACGTCCGCGCGCCGAACGTCTGGCTGCTCGATTATCGCGACGCGGGAACCTTCTGCGTCGTCGATCCGGCGACGCTGATGCTGTGGCGCCCGAACATGGAGGGCGACACTGCGCTCGAAATCGAAGGCGGCGGCAAGAAGGCGACGGTCGCCATCGTCGACGGCGCCAATTTCCGCAAATGGCCGACCGACACGCTGCCGGTGCAATATGGCGTCGACTATCGCCTGTCGGGCGGCGGCCTGCGGAGCCCGGTGACCGTTCGTTTCACGGCGATGGGCGCCGTGCCCGACACCGTCGAAGGGTCGGTCGACATGCTGATGGCCAAGGGCTGCACCCCGCAGTTGAACCGTCTCGTCGATGCGATGTCGGAAACCGAGACAGCGGGTGGTTAACGGAATCGCCTTTGCATTGAACCGTTTTGGACCATCTGGTAACAAGCGTGTGAAAAGCAGCTGCAACATGCGGTAAGTCCTTTCCTTGGGTCGAAAATTCGCACTGCCGAACCAACGGCAGAGCCTTATGAATTTGTGCGTCCCGGCAGCCGCCGGCGCATATGTACGCAAGGGGTGGTGATGATCGATTTGGGGGTAATGGAGTCCGTCGGCGTCGCGCGGGCGGCGCGGCGCACGGGTCGCCGGAAACTGATCTGTTCGGCGGGATTGGCGGCGCTGTCGGTATCGTTCGCGGCACAGGCACAGATCGCCCCCTCGGTCCCGACGCGCGAAGAAATCCAGCGCCCGACCCTGCCCCCCGCCACCCCCCCGGGCGAACAGGTGGTCACCGCCGACGACGGCATCGAGCGCGCGCCCTGCCCGCTCGCCAACCCCGAATTCGCCAATGTCCGCGTCACCGTGCGCAACGTCCGTTTTTCCGAGGTCGAGGGGATCGACACGTCGATGCTCGACGCGAGCTGGCAGGACAAGGTCGGGCAGGACCTGCCCGTCTCGGTCGTCTGCGACATTCGCGACCGCGCCGCGACGATGTTGCGCGCAAAAGGCTATCTGGCGGCGGTCCGCGTTCCCCCGCAAACGATCAGCGACGGCGTCGTCAAGCTCGATATATTGTCGGCGCGGCTGACCCGGGTCGAGGTGCGCGGCGACGCCGGCGCCAACGAAGGCCTGCTCCAGCGCTATCTGTCGCGGCTCGATGACCAGCCGGTGTTCAATATCGTCGACGCCGAACGCTATCTCCTGCTCGCGCGCGATATTCCCGGAATGGACGCGCGGCTGACGCTGCGCCCCGGCGCCGTGCCCGGCGAGGTCGTCGGCGAGGTGACCGTCACGCGCACCCCGATCCTGATCGACGGCAGTACCCAGAATTACGGATCGCGCGATGTCGGCCGTTGGGGCAGCATCAACCGCGCGCGCTTCACCGGCCTGACCGGCATGGGCGACATGACCACGGTCAGCTTCTATTCGACCCCCGATTTCGACGAGCAGAAGGTGCTGCAACTCGCGCACGAATTCCGCGTCGGCGGCGAAGGGCTGCGTTTCGGCGCCAGCTACACCTATGCCTGGACGCGCCCCGACATCACCGGCTTCAACATCAGGTCGAACACCCAGATCGTCAGCCTGTTCGCTTCCTATCCGCTGGTCCTCACGCAGGCGCGGCGCATCACGCTCGGCGGCGGGCTCGACATCATCGACCAGGACATCAAACTGGGCAGCACGCCGCTGAACCGCGACCGCATCCGCGTCTTCAACCTGCGCGCCGACGGCATCTGGATCGATCCCGCCTCGGTCGCGGGCAAGCGTGGCTACAGCCCGTCCGAACCGCACTGGTCGCTCGGCGCCTCGGTCGAGGCGCGGCAGGGCGTCAATTTCCTCGGTGCCAGCAACGACTGCGGCCCGGGCGGCGCGGCCTGCTTCCTGCCCGGCGCGGTGCCGCTGACACGGATCGAGGCGAAACCCGACGCCTTCCTGGTCCGCGCCAATGCGCAGGCCGAATGGCGCCCGACAAAATTGTTCACGCTGTCGCTCGCGCCGCGCGCGCAATGGGCGAGCGACCCGCTCGTCGCCTATGAGGAGTTTTCGGGCGGCAACTTCACCGTCGGGCGCGGTTTCGACCCCGGAACGATCATCGGCGACAAGGGCGTCGCGGTCTCGGCCGAGGCGCGCTACGGCTCGTTCGTCCCCGCGAACCGCAAGGCCTTCGCCTTCCAGCCCTTCGCCTTCTTCGACGCGGCGTGGGTGTGGAACACGGACAGCGCCTTCAACGGCCTCAATCCGCAAAAACTCTATTCGGCCGGCGGCGGGATGCGCGTCGCGTGGGGCGACCGGGCGCGGCTCGACGTCGCGCTGGCCGTCCCGCTCAACCGCGGCGGCTTCCTGACCGAAAGACCCGATCCGCGGCTGCTGATTTCGTTCACAAGCCAGTTCGGCGTGAAGGCGCGCTGACCATGACCATTGCATCAAGGACGACCGCCATGCGTGCCCACCCCGCCCTCTCGCCCGCCCGCAAAGGGAAACGGCGCCTGCTCGAGAGCTGCGCGATTACCGCCGGGCTGGTCGCCCTGGCCTATGGCGGCCCCGCGATGGCGCAGGGCGTGGTCGGGACGGGGGTGATCACGACCGGCGGCGTCGGCGGCTCGATCACCGATTCCGCAAACAAGACGACGGTCACGATCACCACCAACGAGGCGATCGTCAACTGGACCCCTTCGGGGACGCCGACCGACGGGGTCATCGACTTCCTGCCGGTCGGCAATACGCTGGAATTCCGCGGCGGGCTCGGCGGCTACACGGTCCTCAACCGCTTCGTTTCGGGCACGGGGACTTCGATCAGCGACACGATCGCGCTCAGCGGCACGGTGCAGAGCTTCCGCACCGCGGCGGGCGTCCCCGACGCCCAAGGCGGCAACATCTGGTTCTACAACGCGGGCGGCATCCTGATCAACTCGGGCGCGGCGATCAACGTCGGCAGCCTCGTTTTGACGACCAACGACATCGACACGACCGGCGGCCTCGCCCCCGGCGGCACGATCCGCTTCCGCGGCGCGCCGAACAGCAATGCGACGGTGACGGTGGCGAACAACGCCTTCATCGGTGCCGACAATGGCGTCGCGGGCGGCAGCTATGTCGCGCTCGTCGCGCCGCGCGTGGTCCAGAACGGCATCGTCAACGTCAACGGATCGGCCGCCTATGTCGCGGCGGAAGTCGCGGATATCACGATCAACGCCGCCAACGGCCTGTTCGACATCAACGTGACCACCGGCGCGAACGGCGGCAATGTCATCACCCACGGCGGCGTCACGACAGGCCCCGAACAGACGGGCGTGCTCGCGCACCGCGTCTATATGGTGGCGATTCCCAAGAATGACGCCGTCACGATGCTGGTGTCGGGACAGGTCGGCTATGACGACGCATCGTCGGCGACGGTGTCGAACGGTTCGATCGTCCTGTCCGCGGGCTATAACGTCACTGCGGGCGCCATGAACGAGACGCCGGCCAACAACACCGCGGCCAATATCTCGGTCAACGACATCATCTTCCTGAGCGACGTCACCGCGCACGCCAGCAACGACTTCCTCGGCCAGCCGCTCGGCGTGGTACCGACGGGCGGCCCCTTCACGGTCCTGCCGCCGGCGTGGCAGGGGCGTTTCTCGATCCAGGGCAACGGCACTTTCGTCGGCGAGAACAGCGCGACGCTGGCCATCAATGCGGGCCGGCAGAGCATCGTCACCGGCGACTTGCTGGTGCAGGCGAACGGCACCGCCGCCGGGCCCGGAAGCGCCACGATCACCGTCGATGGCGGCGGCCTGGTGGCGCTGGGCAACATCAACCTGCTGGCAACCGGCGCCCCGAACGGCACGACGGGCATCGGCCAGGGCGGCAGCGCGACGCTCAATGTCCTGAACGGCGGCCAGATGGGCGCGGGGCTGGACCTCACGGTGTCCGCCGACGGCTTGGGCGGGTTCGACGATGGCGGCGAAGGGGGCTCGGGAACCGGCGGGACGGCGGCAATCAATGTTTCGGGGACCGGGAGCCTGCTGATCGGCGACACCATCTCCGCCAGCGCCGATGGCTTGGGTGGCGCTCTCGCCCTCGACGCCGTCACCGGCAATGCGATCGTCGCCGACAATGGCGGCGACGGCATCGGCGGCAATGCGGCGATCAGCGTCAGCGGCGGCGCGCAGGTGACGGCGACCGTCGGCGTCGTCGCAAGCGCCGCCGGTCGGGGCCGCGTCGGGCTCGACCAATCGGGCAACGGCACCGGCGGCGATGCGCGGATCCAGGTTACGGGTGCGGGCACCAGCTTCACTGCGCCGCAGACGACGGTCAATGCCGCCGGTGTCGGCGGCGGCTCGATTTCGGATCCTGTCTATGGAACGGTGCTGTCGGCAAATGGCGGCGATGGCGTCGGAAACGCGGCGCTGCTCAGCTTCGGGACCGATACGGGCTCCTCGGTCAGCGCCGGCGCGGTTTCGGTCAATGCGTCGGGGACGGGCGGCGGCGCCAATGGCGACGGTGCGGCCGGCGGCAACGCCGTCGGCGGCGACATACTGGTCGAAGCCAACGGCGGCGGCACGGTCGCGCTGAGCCAGCTTACCATCGACGCCAGCGCCAACAGCGGCGGCGCGTCGAGCGCCAGCAGCGGGGGCAACACCGCGCGCTCCGGCGACGCCCAGGGCGGGACCGCCTTGCTCCGGACGAGCAATGTCTCGACCCTCGCGATCAATACGGGGCTTTCGATCGACGTCAGCGGGCGCGCCGTGTCCAGCGAGAATGTCGGCAGCGGGACCGGGGGCGGCGCCAGCCTGTCGGCGATCGAGAGCAGCACGATTTCCGTCGGCGACGCCATCGACGTCACGGCGTTCGGCGGCAGCCAGAGCAGCGCCATCCCGGTTGTCGCCGGCAGCGGGACGGGTGGTACGGTCGATCTTCTCGCCGATCTCAGCGGCACCATCTCCGCCAGCAACTACAGCCTCGACGCCAGCGCGTCGGTGGTCAATGTCAGCGGGACGAACGGGCCGGCGCAGGGCGGTCTCATGACGATGACCGCGCTCAACGGCGGGCTCATCAGGGCGACGAACGATGGCGTCGACCAGCTCAACGTCAGCGCGCAGACGGGCGTCAGTACGGCGGGCAGCTCGGCGACGGGCGGCAGCATCACGATCTTCGCGAACGAAGCCGACATGCAGTTTTCGAACCCCGTTTTCTCCGCCAGCGGGGTTTCGGGCGGCGCGACCGACCCCAACGCCACCGGCGTGGTCGGGATCGGCGGGCTCATCCAGATCGGTACCGGCTTCGATCCAGCGCATGGCATCGACCTCGGCGGCGGCCTCAACGCCGACGCTGACGGCCGAACCTTGGTCGACGTGGAAGCCGCACCCGGCCTGCCGCGCGACACGTCGGGCGACGGCCAGGGCGGCACGATCGACGTCCAGGTGAGCGGCGGCAGCCTGACCGGCGGCACCCTCTTCCTCACCGCAAACGGTTATGGCGGCGCAAGCGGCAGCAACAGCACCGGCCGGGGCGGCGCGGTCACCTTCACGCAGATCGGCGGCGATACGTCGCTCGGCGACGTGACCCTGAACGCCGACGGCATTGGCGGCGACTTCGCCGGACCGGCGGGCGGCGGCGTGTCGGGCGACGGGATCGGCGGCAACACGTCATTGGAGATCACCGGCGGCACCTTCACCGCATCCGACGTCAGCCTGTCGGCATCGGGCCAAGGCGGACGCGGTTTCGACGGCGACGATTTCGACTTCCTGAATCCGATGGCGGCCGGTGATGGCGGCAATGGCCAGGGCGGTGGAGCCGGCATCTCGATCGCCGATACCGCCGTCGTCAACACCACCGTCCTTGCCGCCTATGCAAGCGGCAGGGGCGGCGACGGCGGCGATTATCGCACCGTCGGCAGCGTGCCGGGCAACGGCGGAAACGCCGGCTTCGGCAGCGGCGGCAACGCGACGATCAGCCTGAACGGTGGCGAGCTCGCCAGCGATGCCGTGACCGTCGACGCCAGCGGTTTCGGGGGCGCGGGGGGCAGCGCCTTCCTGTCGAGCAGCTCCGGCCCCTCGACAAGCGTCGGCACCGGCGGCCGCGGCGGCGATGCCTTCGGCGGTTTCGCGACGATCGGCCTCGGTCCGACGCTGGTCAACATCAGCGAAAGCATCACCACCTATTCGACGGCGTCGGGGGGTGTCGGCGGATCGGGCACCGGCGGCGGCGGCGGCGGCAATGCGTCGGGCGGCGTCGCGCAGGTGCTGGTCGACGACTTCGATGCGGGCGAACTGTCGATCGCGCTCGACGGCTCGGCGACCGGCGGCAACGGTGGTATCGGCTACGACGGCGCGGGGGGGAACGGCGGATCGGCGCGCGGTGGCACCACGGCGGTCGAGGCGCGGGGACCGAACGGCAATGTCATCGTCTCGCAGTCCAATTTCGTCTCCGTCGCGACCGGCGGCACCGGCGGATCGGCCTTCACCGACTTCTTCTCGACCCCCGAAGTCGCCGGCCGCGGCGGCGACGGTGGCGAAGGTATCGGCGGCGAGATCAGCATCGTCGCGACCGATGGCGGCACGGTCGGCCTCGGTATCGGAGGCACCGGCGGCGGGACGCTGAGCAGCGTCGGCAACGGCGGCGACGGCGGCCGCGGCGCCGACAATCCGAACACGATCCGGCAGCCCGGCCCCGACGGGATGCTGTTCACGGCAGACGACACCTTCCTCGGCCTGACCGGCGGCAATGGCGGGTTCGGCGGAGCCGGCACCGGCGGCACCGTGACGTTGTTCGCGCGCGGCGGAACGATCACATCGGATGGCGCGCCGGTCGACATCTCGGTCTCCGGCATCTCGGGCAATGGCGGCGACGGCGGGGTCGGCTCGGGCGGCACCGGGTCGTGCTGCACCAGCTTCGTCGATCTCGGCGGCCGCGTCGTCTTCCGGTCGGAAACGACCGAGGCGGGCGCGGGCCAGATTTCGCTCGGCGACACCACTATCGCGGCGAACGGCTTCATCGCGGGTCGGATCGAGCTGCGCAGTTCGAGCAGCATCTCGCTCGCCAGCCTCGATGCGAATGCGGCTGGCTTCGCACAGCCGACCAACAACGACACCGATCTGTCGGCCTATGGCGTCTTCTTCGCGGCGAACGGCGGGTCGATCGAGGTAGCAGACGACCTGACCGTGCAGACCGGCGGGTCGTTCGGCGCCTATGCGCAAGGCGGCGGACAGGTGCGCGCCGGCGACCTGTTCCAGATCAACGCCGCAGACCAGGTCGATATCCGTCACGACATGCGCGGTGCGTCCGAGGAACGGACGCTATTCGCGGGCGGCGATCTGTCGATCACGGCAGGCACCACGATCCGCGGCGCAACCGGTTCGCTGCTGGCTGGAAGCGGCGTCGTCACGCTGACGGCGCTGGGGACCACCGGGCGCATCGACGTCGACCATGTCGAAGGCGGCACGGTCGTCATGTCCAGCACCGGCGCGACCAGCGTCGAACATGCCGAAGCCGACGATGACTTCACCGCGAGCGCAGGCAGTTTCCGCACCGGGCTCAATTCGATCATCACCGGCGGCGACATTTCGATCACCTCGCCAGGCGCGGTCGACCTCGGCAATTCGAGCGCCGGCGGATTCGTCTCGGTAACGGGCGAGTCGATCGTCTTTACCAACATCGACGCGGGCCAGACGGTCGACCTCACCGCGAACGGCACCGTGGCGGGCGCCGAGGGTATTCGCGGCGGATCGATCGACGCAGGCGGCACGATCACGCTGTTCGGCAACAGCATCGTGCTCGGCGGCAACGTCACCGGCACCGATTCCTTCTTCGCCTTCGGGACCGGTGGCAATGTGGCGGTGAACCAGGCCGATGTCGACGGCACCATCTCGGTCTTCGCCGACGGCAACCTTACCGGCAATTATGCCGCGGGCGGCGACGTTCGCCTGAATGCAAATGGCAACGTCACCGTATCGGCGAGCGCGGCAGGGACATATGTCGACCCGAACGGGATCGGCACTAATGGCAACGTCTATATCGACGCGGCGGGCAATATAACGCTGACCGGCGGCGCGGCGGCGCGAATGCTCGGCATTAATGCTGGCGGATCGGCCAGCGTCGAGGCCGCCAGCGCGGGCGAAGACGTCCTCGTGGTCGCGGGTACGACGGCGTCGCTGAACGACGTCAGCGCGGGCGACGACGTCAACGTCCGCGCGGCCGGCGCCATCGATGCCGTCAACGTCCGCACGACGGGGACCGGACCCGATAACGCATTCCTGAACTACACGCCCCCCGCCTCGTCGGGTTTCGGCGGCTTCACGATCACGGTGGGCGAAGGCAGCTCGGCGACCGACGGATCAGATATCGTCCTGTCGTCGGGCAGCAGTATCGACGCGACGACCCTGTCGGCGGGTGACGATATCATCGCGCTGGCAAGCGGAACCATCGGCCTCAGCGGTGCGACGACGCTCGGCCTCGGCGTCACGACCGGCGGCAGCAACATTCGCACGCAGGGCGGCGACACCAGTGTGACCCGGCTCGATGCCTTCGACGACGTGCTCATCGACGCAGCCGGCGCGGCGAGCGCCGATGGCGTGGTCAATGCGGGCCGCGACATCGTGATCAATGCCGACAGCATCGGGATCGCCGAATTGACCGAAGCCAACGGGACGCCAGTACCGACCCTGGTTGCCGATGGAACGATCAGCCTCGCATCGGCGAACGCCATAGAGGGAGGCAGCCTTTTCGCGCAGGGCGACGTCAATCTGGACGCCGGAACATTCGTCGACCTGGCCGGCACGGCCAGCGGCGGAAATACCTTTATTTCGTCTGCCGAAGACCTCTCGGTCCGCCGGCTGGAAAGCATCGGCACGACGACGCTGCTCGCCACCGGCGGCGCGATCGATATCGGCGCTCTGGTCTCGGCGGGAGAGATCGACGCGCAGGGCGACACGATCAACGTCGCGGGTGGCGGCGACATGATCTTCGCCAATCTGGTCACCGATGTCGGCGACGCATCGCTGGTCTCCAGCGGCGACCTCTTCGTCCAGAACGGCAGCATCGCGGGCCGCGCCACCCTTCGCGGCACCGGCGAACGGGTCGGCGTCGACGCGCTCACCGCCGACAGCGCTTCGATCGAGGCAACCGGCGGGTTCGTCACGCTGAACAGCGTCTCGGTCACCGACGACCTAACAGCCACCGCCCGCGGATCGCTGCTGATCAGCGGCATCGTAACCGGCCGCAGCATTTCGCTGGGGTCGAGCGACATCACGATCGACACCGCGGCGCGCGTCGGCACGGCCGGGACGACCGAATCGCTGTCGGTCATGAACACCGACGACCAGCGGCAAACCTTCGTCGGCGGCACCGGCACGCGCAATGGCTATCATATCGACGCCGCGGAACTGGCGCGCCTGTTCGGTTCCGATATCGTCATTTTCGCGCCCGAGGTCGGGGCGGTAAGCCAGCAATCGGTCGGGAGCAGCGCGCCGCCCGACGTGATCGTCGACAGCTTCACGCTCGCGGGCGGCGCCGCGGGGTCCAACCTTGGTGCGGGCGGCTCGCTGACCATCCGCACGCCCGGCAAGATGCGGGTAACCGGCAACGTCCAACTGACCGGGCTTTCGGATACGAACGCGCTCAACCTGTTCGCCGACGAAGCGCTGGAAGTCATCCTTGGCCAGGGCACCGTCCGGTTGCTGGGCGCCAACAACGCGCCGGGCGGACAGCTGAACATGGCATCGGAGGATATCATCGTCGCAACGACCGCCGCGATCGCCGACGTCGCCAACGCAAGCTCGATGGCGGCGATCAACACCCGTCTCGGCCAGAATGACGGCGTCACGATCGACGAAGGCGCGCTCTTTGCACGTGGAATCCGTTTCAACGTCATCGGCGGCGTCTATGCCCAGAACAGCGGTACGGGCACCGACTTCGGCCTGCGCCGTGGCCTGACCTTCGGCGCGGGCGGGCTCGACGTCCTGACCGAAGGGCCTTCGTCGCGGATCGTCCTCAACGGCGTGCAGCTCGGGGCGAGCGGACAGGTCACCGGCCTCGACACGCTCCAGTTCCTGACGGTCGCGGGCGTGCCCGCGAATACCGCGACGGGCAGCTACGACCCCGAATCGACGCTGAACGGCTGCTTCATCTCGAACGTCGCATCCTGCACGACCGTCCGCATCGATTTCGACAATAATTTCCCGGTCCAGGACGTGATCGAGGACGAAGTCGGCGACGGCAGCGAGGATGAGGGCGACGGCACCAGCCTGCCGACCGCGCTCATCACGATGCGCGACCTCGACCCGCTCACCGGCGAGCCGCTGCTCGACGATCCGGTGACGGGCGCGGGCAACGACGATCTGTGGACGCCGGCGCCCGACACACAGCAGCCGTAAGCCTTTCGGTTGACGGACCGCCTCGGGGCAAGGCATGGGCGCGGTGATGACCGACGCCCCTGTCCCCCCTTCTGGCGCCCCTCTCCGGCTGTTCAACAGTCTGACCCGCCAATTGGAAGAGTTCCAGCCCGTCCACCCGGGTGAGGCGCGCGTCTATTCGTGCGGCCCAACCGTCTATAATTACCCGCACATCGGCAACATGCGCGCCTATGTCTTCGCCGACACGCTGGGGCGGACACTGTCGTACAAGGGGTACAAGCTGACCCACGTCATCAACATCACCGACGTCGGCCACCTGACCGACGACGCCGATGCGGGCGAGGACAAGCTGGAAAAGGCCGCGGCCGAGCGCGCCCAATCGATCTGGGACATCGCGAAACATTACACCGAGGCGTATTGGGCCGACGTAAAGGCGCTCGGCATCCGCCAGCCGGCGCACTGGTCGATCGCCACCGACTATGTGCCGCAGATGATCGATTTCGCCAAAGCGATCGCCGACCGGCATTGCTACGAGCTCGACGGCGGCCTCTATTTCGATACGACAACCGTCAGCAATTACGGCCGCCTCGCGCGCCACGGCACCGATGAGGGCGAAAGCCGTATCGACCCGGTCGAAGGCAAACGCCACCCCGCCGACTTCGCGATCTGGCGCAAGACGCCGCCCGGCGAGACGCGCCAGATGGAATGGGATTCGCCGTGGGGGCGCGGCGCTCCCGGCTGGCACCTCGAATGTTCGGTGATGTCGGAGGCGCTGCTCGGCTTTCCCTTCGACATCCACACCGGCGGCATCGACCACCGCGAAATCCACCACCCAAACGAAATCGCGCAGAACCAGGCGCACAGCTGCTCGACCGACAGCGGCGCGCGCATCTGGATGCACAATAATTTCCTCGTCGAACGCTCGGGCAAGATGTCGAAATCGAGCGGCGAGTTCCTGCGCGTGCAGTTGCTCGTCGACAAGGGCTATCACCCCCTCGCCTACCGCCTGATGTGCCTGCAGGCGCATTACCGCAGCGAGCTGGAGTTTTCGTGGGAAGGCCTTGGCGCCGCGTTGACGCGGCTGAAGCGGCTGGTGATGGCGGCGGCCCCGCTGCGCGATGTCGAAGTGGCGGAGGTTACCGACAAGCGCCTCGTCGACCTGCTGGCAAAGTTCGACGCGGCAATGTCCGAAGACCTCAACACGGCGGTCGCGCTCACCTTGCTCGAAGAGGCCGTCGCAATGAAAAAGGTCGATGCGGCGCAGAAGCGCAGTGCGATCGCGGTGATGGATGCGGTGCTCGGCCTTCAGCTTCTGTCGCTGTCGCGCGCCGACCTCCGCGTCCGGCCAAAGACCGCGACAATCACCGAAGGCGAAATCGAAACCATCCTCACCCGCCGCAAAGAGGCGCGCGCCGCCAAGGACTTCGCAACGTCCGACAAGCTCCGCGACGAACTCATCGCGGCGGGCGTCGAGGTGATGGACGGCGACCCGCTCGGCTGGGACTGGCGGCTGGAGACGTAGCCCGCCCCTCCGTCAGCGCTTCGCCGCTGCCACACATTGCAAGTTGTTAGGAAGGATCGTTAATAGCCAATCCTCCCCATCGACTTGCGATGGGGAGGGGGACCGCCCGCGAAGCGGGTGGTGGAGGGGCAATAACGATGCGTCCTGATAAACCGGCAATATCGGTGCGCCGCGCCAGACGCTTGCGGCATACTCTAACACTCCCGGAAGCAATGCTTTGGCAGCTCCTCCGCGCCTCGCCGAACGGCCATAAATTCCGCAAGCAACATCCCGCCGGCCCCTACATCCTCGATTTCTTTTGCGCCCGCGCCAATCTCGCGGTCGAAATTGATGGCATTGCGCACGATATGGGCGACAATCCCTCGCACGACGAACAACGCGACGCATGGCTTTGTGCAAATCGCATCGACACGCTCCGCATCAGCGCGCGCGACGTGCTGGACAGCGCCGAAACAGTCGCTCAATCTGTTGTCGACATCGTCGAAAGCCGTCTGAAGGCATTCGGCAAAGCCCCTCCGTCATCGCTTCGCGATGCCACCTCCCCATCGCAAGTCGATGGGGAGGATCAGAAGGATCGTTTATGACCAAAACCGTCGCCGTCCTGTCCGGCCTGATCCGCCCGCTCGTCGAAAGCCGCCTCCCCGACTGGGTCGAACCGCGCTTTTTCGCGAGCAAGGAGGAAGCGATGAGCCTCGCGCCGCATGCCGAGATCGGCTGGTTCGACATGTACGACAAGAAGGACATGGCCGCGGTCATCACCGCCGCAACCAACCTCAAATGGCTGAACTCGATCTATGCGGGGGTCGACGGGATGCCGCTCGACCTGCTTCGCGAACGCGGCACCGTGGTCACCAACGGGGCCGGGATCAACGCTATCACCATCGCCGAATATGTCGTGATGGGGATGCTGACGGTCGCCAAGGGGTATCGCGAGGTCGTCCGCGCGCAGGACCGGCGCGAATGGCTGATGGACTCGCCCGGCAAGGTCGAACTGTTCGGGTCGAAAGCGCTGCTGCTCGGCTATGGCGCGATCGGCAAACTGGTCGAGGAGCGCTTGCAAGCCTTTGCCGTCGACGTGACCGTCGTGCGCCGCTCGCCCGGCCCGAACACGCTGGGCCCGGACCAGTGGCGCGCGCGGCTCGGCGATTTCGACTGGGTCATTCTCGCCGTCCCCGCCACGCCGGAGACCGATGGCATGATCGGCAGCGCCGAGCTTGCGGCGATGAAGCCCACCGCGACCCTCGTCAACATCGCACGCGGCAGCGTGGTCGATCAGGACGCGCTGGTCGCGGCGCTCGACACGCAGCAGATCGCCGCCGCCTTCCTCGACGTCACCACGCCCGAACCCCTGCCCGACAGCGACCCGCTGTGGAGCCTCGACAACGCGCATATCACCATGCACCTGTCGGGCCGCGCACAGGACAAGATGTTCCTGCGCTCGGCGCAGCGCTTCCTCGAGAATCTCGATCGCTGGAAACGGGGCGAGGCCGTCGAACCGCGCGTCGACCTGGCGCTGGGCTACTGATCGCGACAGCCTGTCACTTTTCCGGTCCCGACTGCGAATGGGAAGCAGCGCGCTTCCCACTTTGCAGAGGATATTCATGGATAATTCGATCGATCGCCGCTCGCTCCTGATCGGCGCTGCGGCCTCCTCGCTGATCGCCCCCCTTCCCGCTCGCGCCGCGCCGGCCACGATCCGCGCCATCGGCTTCGACGGCTTCCCGATCTTCGATCCCCGCGGCGTCGCAGCACGCGCCAAGGCAATCATCGGAAACAAGGGCGAAATGCTGGCCGCGCAATGGGCGACGAAATTATTTGGCTATAGCTGGCTCGAAACCGCGGCGGGCCGATATCAGGACTTCGGCACCCTCGCCGACGCATCGTTGCGCCATGTCGCGGCGGCGCTCCAGATACCGCTCGGAGAGACCCAGCGCGCCGCCCTTGTCGCAGCCTATGGCGAGCTCGAGATCTGGCCCGACGTGCGCCCCGCCCTCGAAGAACTTCGCGCCGCCGGCATCCGTCTGGCGTTCGTTTCGAACCTGGGCGCCGATACGCTCACCGCGAATATGCTGCGCAACGACATCGCGCATTATTTCGATCCTCCGCTCAGCACCGACCGCGTCCGCGCGTTCAAACCGTCGCCCAAAGCCTATGCGATGGCGGTCGATGCATGGGGTTTGCCCCGCGCCGAGATCGGCTTCGCGGCGTTCGGGGGCTGGGACGCGGTCGGCGCGACGTGGTTCGGATATCGCACCGCATGGGTCAACCGCCTGGACGTGCCGGCCGAAACGCTGGATGTCGCCCCCGCCATCACCTCACGCGGGATCGACGGTGTCCTTGCCCTCGCCGGGGTCGCCTAACCGGGCCGTTCGGCCTTGAGTTCGCGCACCAGTGGTTGCAGCCGCTCGTCATATTTGGCGAGCATCGTGTGCGCCCCGGCATGGTCGTAGAAACTGACGAGTTCGCGCCCGTTCCAGCGATGCAGCGCATAGGCGGGATCCTCGGCGACGATCATCGGGCGGTCGTCGGGATGATTTTCGTCGATCGGCCGGAGATCGAGCGACACTTGCGGCGCGGTCGACGAGCAGATGGCGACGGTGCGCCCCGCCCACGCCACCGTGACGCTGCGGTGGAGATGGCCGCAAATCAGCCCGCGCACCTGCGGATGACGGGTGACGACGTCGGTGAAGGCCGCGACCCACGGCTCGTCGGGGTGCGTGTTCATCCACTCGATCCCGCTTTCGACCGGCGGGTGGTGCATGACGATATAGGTCGGCTTGCTGCGATCCTTCGCCAGTTCGGCATCGAGCCACTCCGCACGCGTTTCGCAGAAGGCCCCGCCATGGCGTCCTTCCTCGAGCGTGTCGACGGTGACGAGGCGCAGTTCGGGCAGGTCGATCACATATTGGATGAAGCCGTTGCCGTCGTCGAAACCCGGGAACTGGGCATGAAAATTGTCGCGCAGGTCATGATTGCCGACGCTCGGCCAGACCGGGAACGGGCAGCGCGAAAAGGCGGTGGCGAGCCGGCGATAGCTGTCGGGATCACCGCGATCGGTGATGTCGCCCGTCGCCAGCAACAGGTCGGGACGGTTCGGCCCCTCGATCAGCACGTCGAGCACGTCGTCGAGCCGCTTGCGGTTATATTCCGCCGGATTGTCGGGATCGAACCCGATATGGATATCGGTGATCTGCGCGATCAGCATATCCGTCCCCTGCTCCCGCCGGTCGACCCCGGACCCAATCCTAGCCGCCCCGCCTTGCCCCGTGCAGGGCGGGTGTGCGCCACGTCACATCATAGAGCCCCCGCTCCGCCGGGCCTGTGATCATGCTCACACCATAGGTAGCGCGAAGAGGTTTATTTGTGATTGCCGCGCTGTTTACCTTACGCTGACGCGCCGGCATCCACGGTTTGCCCCCGTCCGAGTGATATTCGTGGCACATCGCGCAAGGCGATTCGGTCGCCGTTTCGACCTTCACCAGCCGCCCGCCGCCCTCGCCGACATGGCAGTCGCGACACTGGCGGAGGCCGGGTACGAGCAGGTCGGTCGCCGCCTTCGATCCCCGCGCCGCCGTATGGCAGTCGGCGCAATCGGTCTCCTTGTGCGCATCATGGTCGAACCAGCCCTTGGACAGGAAACGCGGCGTCTGGTCGACCGCCATCACGCGCCAGCCGGTCCCTGCCTGCGGCGTGAAGATGGTATGGCAGTCGTAACAGGCCCCGCCCTTCGAGAAGACCGCCCGCACCGCATCCTCGGCGCGGTTCGGACGCACCGCAAACTCGCGGAAATAGATATTATAGACCTGCCCTTCGGCATAGTTGCCGGGGCGCCGGCGCTGCATCCCGCCAAGCTGGAGCGGCCGCGTCGGCGGCGTCGAGCGGTAATAGGCCATCAGGTCGGCGACGACCTGGTCGGGCTCGCCGTGGCGCAGCGTGCGCGTCACGCCCCCGACGGTCTCGAACGCGAGGCTATGGCACATCGCGCAGTCGCGCTCCATTTCGACCGGCTTGACCCGCACGCCGTCGGATTCGACGCGGTGGCAGTTCTCGCATTCGAGCTTGTTGCCGAAGTCGTACCGGGCGCGGAAACTCGCCGCCATCCGGGCGACGCCGCCGGTCGCCTGCAGGTGCAGGTCGTGCGGGAATTTGAGGCCGTCATAATCGACGAGCGCGCCCTTGCCCGGCATTGCGCGCACCGGCTTTGCACCCGGCGAAGCGCGGACGAGCGGGCGGAATTCGGGATGGATGGTGCCGAAATCGGCGGCATCGGCGACAGTCGACTTGAAGCCCGCATCGATCAGCCGCGCCGACATGCCGTCGTGGCAATCGGCGCAGAATTTCTGCGGCGTCGCGGGCATCGGCCCCGCCCCCTCATGCTCGGTATGGCAACCGACGCAGCGCCCCTGCGGCTTGTTGAAGGTCTTTGCAAAGCCCGCAAGAATGCGCTCGCCGACCCCCGGCGGATGGCGCGCCGCGAGCAGCATCGCGGTCGGCGCATTGGCATGCGCCATGCTCATCGCCTTATGCTCGCCGGTATGGCAGCCGACGCACGCCTTGTCGGTCACCGCGACGAAGGGCTCGACATGGCACGACTGGCAGTCGTTCTTCAGGCTCTTGTGCGCGCTCGACAGCGGCCCCGAGAGCCAAGCCTGGTCGGCATGATAGCCCTGCGGGCGCTCGTCGACATTCCTGAAGCTGCTCCATGCCCAGATCGGGCCGATCAGGAAAGCCAACAGAACAAGGACGCCGAACACCCACGCGCCCATGCGCTTGCCGGGCATCACGCCCGCAAGCGAGAAGGCCTTTGCCTCGTCGACGTCCTTCGACGATTGCGACAGTTCGTCGATGCGCTCGACGAGCAGGATGATCTTCTCGTCCTCGCGCGCGATCGTCAGGCGGTGCCCGCCGAACCGCAGCTCGGCGCCCGCGGCGCTGTCGATGTCCGCCGTGTCGACCGTCCGGCCGTTGATGTCGAAGCCCAGCCCCTCGCTCGCCTGCACGCGCACGTGGCGCCCGTCGGTGCTGGTGATCGTCGCATGATGCGGGTTCACCGCCAGATCGGCGATGTGGATGACATTGCTGCCCTCGCGGCCGAGCGTGATCGTATCGCCCGGCAGCGGCTGGTCGCGGACGATCTGCTTGCCCGTCTTGGTGGTCGAGATCCGACGCAGGATGAAGCTCATCGTCGCCGCCTCACCAGTAGAAGAAGACGCTGATGATGTGCGCCGACAGCGCCGCGATCAACGCGAAGGTCAGCGGCACATGCACGTAAAGCCAGATTTCGAGCAGCGCGCGAATGCGGAGATGCTGGCGCAGCCGCGCGAGCGCGACCTCCTTTTGCGAGAGCAGCCCGACCACCTTCTCGCGCGCCTCGGCATCGCTGCTCCGCGAGGCGCCGAGCGCCCGGAGTGCCGCCGCGGTCGCGCAATGGGGATAGCGGCCCGACAGCCGCGCCATGATGCCACCCGCGAAGGGGTCCTCATCGAGCGCGGCGAGCACCGGCGCCGTATCCTGCGGCGTCAGCGGCTGCGCGGCGGCGTGAAGCTGGCGGTCGAAGGCGCGGATCGCCTCGAGCATCTGCATCTGCGTCATCTCGTCGCGGTTGTTCGACAGCGCGGCGGGCAAGGTCGAATAGACGATGACGCCATAGAGCCCCGACAGGATGACGAGCATCATCAGCACCCACGCGAGGGTGTGGACATTCCAGCCGAGCTGGAAGCCGGTGTGCCACGTCCCGATGACGATCAGGCTGAGCCCAAGATAGACATGCGCCGAGGTCCAGGCCTTCAGCGACCAGTGATCACTGGTCATCTTGCGCTTGCGATAGCCGAGCGCAGTCAGCCACAGGATCAGCCCCGCGCCGATCGTCCCGAGCGTATAGCCGTACCAGCTCCCGCCATTGGGCCGCGGCGTGACGTCGATCAGCGCATAGGAGACGATGATGAGCAGGCAGAGCCCGCCCGAAATCTTTGCCCAGCGGAAATTGGCGTAGCGCAGGAACCCCTCGTGCCGCCGCTCGCGAACGCGCTCGGTCTGGGTCGCCTTGCCGCGACGGCGCTGAAACAGGCTCGCCATCAGCCCGCATCCTCCTGCAGGCGCGCGATCGACAGAAATTCCTCGGGCGAGACACGGATCGCGGCGCCGGTCGGGCAGGCGCGCACGCAGGCGGGGCCGCCCGCGATTCCCTTGCACATATCGCATTTGACCGCGATCTTCTTGGGCTTCTCGTCACCCAATTGCTTCTTCGTCCATTTGGGCGACGGCTCGCCCGGGCCGGGGCCGAAACCGGTGAGAAGCCAGCGCAGCAGGCCGGGCTTCGGCGGCGGCGCCGCCTCCATGCGGATCACGCCATAGGGGCAGTTGCGCATACAATTGCCACAGCCGATGCAGCCCGGCTCCATGAACACTTCGCCATCGGGCCCGCGATGGATCACGTTTGGCGGGCAGTCGGCCATGCAGTGCGGATGTTCGCAGTGGCGGCAACTCGTCGGCACATGCAGGTGCGCGAAGGTTTTGCCCGCCTCGCGGTCGAGCCGCGACAGACCTTCGTGGCTGTCGGCGCACGCCTTTTCGCAATTGTCGCAGCCGACGCAGAGATTTTCGTCGATCAGCAGCGCGTCGGTCGCCTCGCCCAGCCCCTCCTTCATGATGAAGCTCGCGGTGTCCGAATAGAGATCGACCGCGCTCGAATAGGTCGCCTTGCGCGATTCGATGAAATTGTTCATCTGCGCGCGTTCGGCGACCGCCGCCTCGGTCGCCTCGCGCACCTGCGGCCGCGCCGCGAGCATCTTGCGGAAGCTCTCGCCGGTCAGCTTGATCAGTTCGGCGCCGACTGCGGCCTTGACCGTTGCATTTCGGGGCTGTCCGCTGAGCACACCCATCTCGCCGAAGAAGCTGCCGGCGGGAAGGTAGCGCAGGAAGATCGGCTTGCCGCCGATATCCTTCTCGACCACCATCGAGCCCGAGCGGATGACATAGACATCGTCGCCCTGCTCGCCCTCGGTCAGCACCACCTTGCCCGCGGGCACGCGCTCGACCTCGGCGGCGTCGACGACCGGCGCCAGATCCTCGACCGTCAGCCCGCCCTTGAAGATCTGCAGAAGCTGGCGCTCGAGCGAGATGCGATTGATCACGCGCTTCGCGCCCGGCACCGCCGCCATCAGCTTGAGCGCCGCAGTGCGCGACACCTCGACGAAGATGCTGTCGGCGCCGGCGCGGATCGTCGCGCCGCGCTTGCGGCCCGAGATCAGGCCGACCTCGCCGAAAATCGACCCCTGCTCGATCGGCACCGTGATGCCCGGACCGACCTCGACCTCGGCATGGCCGTCGGCGATCGCGAACAGCGACGATCCGGGCTCGCCCTTTTCGAACACGACGTCGCCCTTGCGATAATATGCCACTTTCGAATCGAGCATGAACTCGCGCATCTGCAGCGGCGACACGTCGGCGAAGATGCGGACCCGCTCGCGCAGATAGTCGAGCCATTCGCTGACCGACTTCTTCTGCGGCAGGTTGGCGAAGATCGCCGCCAGATCCTTTTCGTCGGCGGGGGTCAGGTTCTTGTTGCCGTTGATGAACTCGACGACGTCATAGCCCTGGTTCATGCAATGCTTGATCAGCGGATAGCCCGCGAGCGCGCCGATGACGAAGATGCCGGGGACGGTCGATTCAAAGGTCGGCGACAGCTTCGGAAAGGCTTCGCGGTCGGGGCCGGTGAATTCGATCCCCATCGACTCGACAAAGCCGCGCGGCGCGACCGATCCCAGCCGCGCCACGATGACGTCGCACGGGATCTTCTCGTCGCCGGTCGGGGTTTCGAGCGTCAGCCAGCCGGGCTCGACCTGCTTCGGCTGCGTCTCGGTGCGAATCGACATGAAGCCGTTCTCGGCCGCCTCCATCATGTCGGAGACATTCTTCGCCTTGGCGCGCGCGAAATCCTTTGAGCGGTTGAGGATCGTGACGGTGTTTTCCAGCGCCTCCTCGGCAACGCCCAGCGCGTTCTCGATCCCCGCGTCGCCCGATCCGACGACGGTGATATGCTTGTCCTTGAAGTCCTCGGGATCGTCGACCTGGTAGATGATGTGCGGCAGGTCGGCGCCCTCGCAGCGCATCCGGTTCGGATTGCCCTGCGTCCCGATCGCGAGCACGATCGTCTCGGCATGATAGACGTCGCCCTTGGCGGTCTTGATCTCGAACGCCCCCTTCTGCCCGGTCACCGCGGTGACTTCGGCATGTTTGACGACATTCACCTTGTTGTTGACCGCATCCTCGTCCCAATTGCCGAGAATATATTCGCGCGCGCCCTCCGCGAAGCGGCAGTCGGAACGGAGGTCGAGGCGTTCGGGCGTCGCGAGGACGCGCTTGCCCTTCTGATATTTGAAGATGGTGTCGGAGAGGTGATCGGTCTTTTCGAGGAGGATATGGCTGAGCCCGAGCTGGCCCGCGCGCGACGCGGCGCTGAGGCCCGCGGGGCCCGAGCCGATGATCGCGACCTTGACGGGCTCGCTCATGCGCGCGCGCCCTCGTCGCCCCTGCGGCTGCTCCCGGCCCTGATGCAGACGAACGCGCGAACGGGCATCCTGATCCCCCTATCGCCACCCCTGGACGACCACCAAACTGGATGCGACCCGGACTATGTCCTGGACGAAGAGCTATGCCCTTGAAAGCGGGAAAAGGTCAACCGGCGAGGGACAGTTTTCCGCTGCTGCGAGACGTTCGCAATAGCGCGGAATCACGCGACTTCGAACATCGCGGCGATGCGGTCCGACGTCGCCGGCTCGAAGCGCGACCAGCCGTCGGGGCCCAGCTTTTCGAGCGGGCGGAAACGCGCCTTGTACGCCATGCGCGACGACCCCTCGATCCAGTAGCCGAGATAGACATAGGGCAGCCCAGCCTTCGCCGCGCGCAGTACATGGTCGGCGATGATGTACGTCCCGAGCCCTTCGCGCATCGGATGCGCGGAATCGAAGAAGCTGTAGATCATCGACAGCCCGTCGCCCTGCCGGTCGGTCAGGCAGCAGCCGACGAGGCGGCCGCGGCTGCCGTCGGTAGTCGGCTCGCGATATTCGATCATATAGCTGTCGACCGGGGTCTGTTCGACCATGTCGGCGAAATCCTGCTCGTCCATGTCGGCCATCCCGCCATTGGGGTGACGCGAACCGAGATAAGCGCGGAGCAGCGCATATTGCTCCTCGGTCGCCCACGGCTTGCACGCAGTGGCGACGAGATCGCGGTTGCGGCGGATCGTCCGCTTCTGCGAGTTGCTGGGGACGAATTCGCTCGCGCACACGCGCACCGACACGCACGCCGAACAATCGGCACAGCTCGGACGATAGGCGACCGACTGGCTGCGGCGAAAGCCGATGCGGCCGAGCGCGTCGTTGAGCTCGCTCGCATTGTTACCGCTGAGTTCGGTGAAAACCTTCCGCTCGGTCTTGCCCTCAAGATAGGGGCACGGCGCGGGACTCGTGACGAAAAAGCGTGGGAAACGGAACGGTGCGGACACGCGGATTGGACCTCCCAGCTGATGATGCGGATCCCCCCGATGCGGGTCCGATGCACGACATGCAGCGAATATGCCGTGCCCGGTCAATGGTGCAAAGTCTATTTACCATTTTTGTTCGTGCCGAACTGAATCAGTCCCGAAATTTTCTGAATCGCGCGGTAACTTTTGTGCCGGACTGAATCAAAAAGGCAAAGGGAGGTCAGCGGCATCGCCGGTCCGGACCATGCTTCTCAGATCGTCACCCCGGTGAAGGCGGGACGGCGAAGGCGGGCGAGCCCCCGGTCAGCTATATCCGCGCAATTCCTCGCCGGTCAGCGTCGCCACGTGCAGCACGTTGGTCGACCCCGGCGTACCGAAGGGAACGCCTGCCATCATCACCAGCTTCGATCCCGCCGACGCGACGCCATGGCGCAGCGCCATGCGCTTGCCCTTGGCGATCATCTCCTCGAAGCTGCCGATATCCTTCGTCGGCACCGCGTGGGCGCCCCACAGCAGCCCCATGCGCCGTGCCGCCTCCTTCTTCGGGGTCAGGACGAGCAAGGGCGCTCCCGGGCGCTCGCGCGCCACGCGGCGCGCGGTGGATCCCGAAAAGGTGAAGCAGATGATCGCGTCGGCGCCCACCGTCGCGGTGATGTCGCCCGCCGCCTCGGCCAGCGCGTCGGCGGTCGTCGCATCGGGCTGCGTCTCGGTGAAATGCAGGCGGCGGAAATAGTCGGGATCGCCTTCGACCGAACGCGCGATCGAATCCATCATGGTGACGGCCTCGACCGGCCACGCGCCCGCCGCGGTTTCGGCCGACAGCATGATCGCATCGGCGCCATCATAGATGGCGGTCGCGACATCGGACACTTCCGCGCGGGTGGGGGTCGGCGAGACGATCATCGACTCCAGCATCTGCGTCGCAACGACGACGGGCTTGCCCATCCGCCGCGCGGTCGCGACGATGCGCTTCTGCAGCGGCGGCACCGCCTCGGGCGGCAGCTCGACGCCCAGGTCGCCGCGCGCGACCATCGCAGCGTCGGCGATCTCCAATATCTCGTCCATCCGCTGAACCCCCGAAGGCTTCTCGAACTTCACGAGCAGCGCCGCCTTGCCGCCGATCAGCCGCCGCGCCTCGGCGACGTCTTCGGGGCGCTGGACGAAGGACAGCGCGATCCAGTCGACATGCTGTTCGAGCGCGAAGGCCAAGTCCTTGCGGTCCTTTTCGGTCAGCGCCGCGAGCGGCACGACGACGTCGGGGACGTTGACGCCCTTGCGGTCGGAGATCTTGCCGCCGACCTCCACGATCGTCTCGATGCGGTCCTTCGCAACGCTCCTCACGCGCAGCACCAGCTTGCCATCGTCGACGAGCAGCCGCGTCTCGGGTTCGAGTGCAGCAAAGAGTTCGGGATGCGGCAGGTGGACGCGCGTCGCGTCGCCTGGCGCCTTGTCGGTGTCGAGCGCGAACGGCTGGCCCTTCACCAGCTCGGCGGGACCGTCCCTGAACGTCCCGACGCGCAGTTTCGGCCCCTGCAGGTCGACGAGGATCGTCGTCGGACGGCCGGTTTCCTTCTCCAGCGCGCGGATCGCGGCGATGACCTGCGCGTGGCCCTCATGGTCGCCATGGCTCATATTCACCCGGAAGGCGTCGGCCCCGGCGCGATGCAGCGCCGCGATCATTTCGGGATTCGCGCTGGCGGGGCCGAGGGTCGCCAGAATGCGCACCTTGCGCTGGCGGGGGGTGAAACTCTGGGCCACAAATGCTCCGATGACGTGGGGGAATTCAGACCGCTTGCCTAGTCGCGTTGCCCCGGCCAAGGCAAGCCGCGTATAGCTATTCATCCGCCGAGCAGAAGGAAAGCCACCATGTCCTGCAGCAACGATACGACCGCCCCGACCGACGCACTCGATACGCTCGACGACGCCGTCGCCGCCGCGGCCTTTCGCCGCCTCGTCCGCCTGCTCCAGCACCGAAGCGACGCGGCGAACATCGACCTGATGGGGCTTGCCGGCTTCTGCCGCAACTGCCTCGGCGACTGGATTGCCGAAGCTGGCGGCATCGACAAGGAAGCCGGCCGCGCAATCGTCCACGGCATGCCGACCGCCGACTGGAAAGCACGCTTTCACAACGCGGCCACCCCCGAACAGCTCGCCCGCATGGAAGAAAGCATGGCCAAGAATCCCTGACCCCGCTAATCGGGCGCCGGGGCGATTCTCGCCAACCCACCATCCAGACCCAGCGGAGTATAAAATGAGCGAAGCCACGACTGCCGACGAACAACTGCGCCTTTTCATCGAGCGCATCGAGCGGCTGGAAGAAGAGAAAAAGGGCATCGCCGACGATATCCGCGACGTCTATCTGGAATCGAAGTCGCAGGGCTATGATCCCAAGATCATGCGCCAGATCGTCCGCCTGCGCAAAATGCCCGTCCACGACCGCAAGGAAATGGAAGCGATCCTCGACGTTTACAAATCGGCGCTCGGCATCGTCTGAGCCCGATCAACCAGCCCCCCCCCCGATCAACCAGCCAGGGAGAGTGACGATGTTCAGCACCACGACCAATACTATCGAAGGCCATCCGGTCCGCGAATATCTGGGCATCGTCACCGGCGAGGTGATCGTCGGCGCCAACCTGTTCCGCGACCTGTTCGCCAGCATCACCGACATCGTCGGCGGCCGCTCGGGCAAATATGAGGACGTCCTCGCCCGCGCGCGCAAGGAAGCGATCGGCGAGATGGAAGCCGAAGCCGCGCGCCTCGGCGGCAATGCGGTGGTCGGCGTCGACCTCGACTATGAAGTGCTCGGCCAGAACGGCTCGATGCTGATGGTCAGCGCGTCGGGAACCGCCGTGGTTGTCTGATCGGCGTCGGCACGCTAGGGCGACGCCACATTTCCCGTTTCGATGGAGGTAGGCCGTGGCCGGCCATAGTAAATTCAAGAACATCATGCACCGCAAGGGCGCGCAGGACAAAAAGCGCAGCGCCCTTTTTTCGAAGCTTGCGCGTGAAATCACCGTCGCGGCGAAGATGGGCCTGCCCGATCCCGATGCGAACGCGCGCCTGCGCGCCGCGGTGAACGCGGCGAAGGCGCAGTCGATGCCGAAGGACAATATCCAGCGCGCGATCGACAAAGCGTCGGGCGGCGAGGGCGAGAATTACGAGGAAATCCGCTACGAGGGCTATGGCCCCGGCGGCGTGTCGCTGATCGTCGAGGCGCTTACCGACAACCGCAACCGCACCGCGACCAACGTCCGCACCGCCTTCTCGAAAAATGGCGGCAACCTCGGCACCTCGGGCAGCGTCAGCCACGGCTTCGATCGCCTCGGCCTGATCAACTATCCTGCCAAGGCGGGCGACGCCGACACGGTTTTCGAAGCCGCGCTCGACGCGGGCGCCGACGACGTCGAATCGTCCGATGAAGGCCACGACATCTGGACCAGCGTCGACAGCCTGCACGAGGTCGCGAAGGCGCTCGAGGCGAAGCTCGGCGAAGCCGAGGGCGTGAAGCTCGCGTGGCGTCCGACGCTGAAGAGCGAAGTGGCCGACGAGAGCATCGCACAAACGCTGTTCAAGCTGATCGACACGCTCGACGACGACGACGATGTCCAGACCGTGTGGGGCAATTACGAAATCCCCGACGCGGTGATGGAAAAGCTTGGCTAACAAGCAAAATCCGTTCGCATCGAGCGAAGTCGAGATGCCGATCGTTGGCGCCCGACGTCACGGTGTCTCGACTTCGCTCGACACGAACGGAAGCAGATGATCATCCTCGGTCTCGACCCCTCGCTCAGTTGCACCGGCTGGGGCGTGATCCGCGTCGAGGGCAGCCGGATCAGCCACATCGCCAACGGCCAGATCAAGACCGACGCCAAGGCGCCCTTGCCCGACCGGTTGGCGCATCTCGACACCGTGCTCGCGGCGGTGATCGCCGATCATGCGCCGACGTGTGCGGCGGTCGAGGAAGTGTTCGTCAACGACAATCCGCAATCGACGCTGAAGCTGGCGCACGCCCGCGGCGTCGCGCTGCTCGCCTGCGCGCGCGGCGGCTTGCCGGTGGGCGAATATGCTCCGCGCCTCGTCAAGAAAGCCGTCGTCGGCACCGGCGCCGCGGCGAAGGAGCAGGTGCAGGCGATGCTGCGCGTGCTGCTGCCCGGTGCGAAGGTCGCGGGCACCGATGCGGCCGACGCGCTGGCGGTCGCGATCTGCCACGCGAACCACCGGCCGCGCGTCTAGACATTCGTCACCCCGGACTTGATCCGGGGTCCATACCCAGCGCCGCGATGGATGCCGGATCAAGTCCGGCATGACGAGGACGGGAAATTGATTCCCTTTTCGTTCTCCCCGCGCTAGCACGGACGCATGATCGCTAAACTGACGGGACGGCTCGATTCAAGCGGCGCAGGCCATGCGGTGATCGACGTCGGCGGCGTCGGCTATCTGGTCGAGGCCTCGGCGCGCACGCTCGACGCGCTCGGTCCGGTCGGCGGCGACGTCACCATCCACACCGAAATGCTGGTCGGCGAGGATTTCCTCCGCCTGCTCGGCTTTGCCAAGGCCGCGGAACGCGACTGGTTCCGCCTGCTCACCAGCGTCCAGGGCGTCGGCGCAAAGGTCGCGCTCGCGATTCTCTCTGCGCTCGAGATCGGCGACCTGCAACGCGCGCTCGCCAGCGGCGACAGCGCGATGATCGCGCGCGCCAATGGCGTCGGCCCGAAACTGGCGCAGCGGATCACGCATGAGCTCAAGGACAAGGCGGGGGCGCTGGGCGGCATCGCCGGTTCGAGTCCGGCCAGGGGCACCACCTCCGGCCCCCTCGCCGACGCCGTCACCGCGCTCACCGGCCTCGGCTTCAAGCCCGGCGAGGCAAGCGCGGCGGTCGCGGCTGCAAGCGAGGAATTGGGCGCAGATGCCAGCCTCGACGCGCTGGTTCGTGTGGCGCTGAAGAAAGCGGCGAAATGAACGGCAGGACGATCGCGGTCTATAGCCTCAAGGGCGGAGTCGGAAAGACGACGCTCGCGGTCAATCTCGCCTGGGCCGCTGCCAGCCTGTCGAGCCGCCGCACCCTGCTCTGGGACCTCGACGGGCAAGCTGCCGCAACCTACATCCTCGGCCACGACGGAACGGGCAAAAAGGCGCAGGCCGCGATCCGCCGCGATCTCGATCCGGCGAAGCTGATCGCGCCGACCGCAACCGACCGGCTGAGCCTGCTTCCCGCCGACCGGTCGCTGCGCGGGCTCGACGTCGAGTTTCACGAGCTCGACAAGAAAAAGCGGCTCGCGAAGATTGCTGGGGACTTTGCGCGCGGATTCGACCGCATCCTCATCGACTGCCCGCCGGGGCTTACCGACACCTCCGAACAGATTCTCCGCGCCGCCGATCTGGTAATCGTCCCCGTCATCCCGTCACCGCTCGCGCGCCGGGCGCTGGAGGCGATCGAGGAGCATATGGGCGGCAGGAAAGCGCTGCGCGTCCCGCTGCTCCCGGTGTTCTCGATGGTCGACCGCCGCCGCGCGCTCCACCGCGAGACTCTCGCCGACGCGCCCGACTGGCCCGTCATACCGATGGCGAGCGCCTACGAGCGGATGACGGAAGCGCGCGCGCCAATCGGGATGCTCGGTGGCCGGAAGAGCGCTCCCGTCGCGGCGATCGCCGCCCTCTGGCAGACGGTCGAAAAGCGGCTGGCAGCCAGCGCATCATGAGCGACCGCATCCGCCACGCCTCCTGCCGCTGCGGCCAGATCCGCATCGCCTGCACCGGCGAGCCGATCCGCGTGTCGGTGTGCCACTGTCGCAACTGCAAGGCGCGAAGCGGCAGCGCCTTTGCCGCGCAGGCGCGTTTTCCCGCAGCAAATGTGCGCACCGAAGGCGAAGCGAAGCTCTACCAACATGCCGGTGGCAGCGGCACTCTCGCGGATTTCTATTTTTGCGGCAATTGCGGCTCGACGCTCTGGTTCCTCAACCGCCCAGAGATGGACAGTTACGCGGTGCCGATCGGCAATTTCGAACCCGGCCATGATTTCGAACTTCAATTTTCGGTCTATGAGGATCGTCAGGAACCTTGGGTTTGCATCGTCGGCGAGGCAATAGAACGGTTATGACTGAGCCCGCCCTCACGACCCCGATCCGTACCCCCGAGGATGCCGACGCCGCGCTGCGGCCGAAGTCGCTTGCCGAATTCGTCGGACAGGCGGCGGCGCGCGAGAATTTGCGGATATTCATCGAGGCCGCGAAAGCCCGGTCGGATGCGCTCGACCATGTACTCTTCTATGGTCCTCCCGGTCTCGGCAAGACGACGCTGGCGCAGATCGTCGCGAAGGAGCTCGGCGTCGGGTTCCGGTCGACCAGCGGCCCGGTGATCGCGAAGGCCGGCGACCTCGCGGCACTGCTCACCAATCTGGAGGACGGCGACGTCCTGTTCATCGACGAGATCCACCGGCTGTCGCCCGCGGTAGAGGAAATCCTCTATCCCGCGATGGAGGACCGCGCGCTCGACATCATGATCGGCGAAGGGCCGTCGGCGCGCAGCGTGCGGATCGACCTGCCGAAATTCACCCTCGTCGGCGCGACGACGCGGCAGGGCCTGTTGACGACGCCGCTCCGCGACCGCTTCGGCATTCCGGTGCGGCTCAATTTCTACACGCATGGCGAGCTCGAACAGGTCATATCGCGCGCCGCGCGGCTACTCGCGCTGCCGATCGCCGCCGACGGCGCGCTGGAGATCGCGAAGCGCTCGCGCGGGACGCCGCGCATCGCCGGCCGCCTGCTCCGCCGCGTGCGCGATTTCGCGACCGTCGCGGGGCACGCGGTCGTCGATGCGAAAGCTGCCGACGCCGCGCTCAACCGGCTGGAGGTCGACGCGCTCGGGCTCGACGCGATGGACCGCCGCTACCTCGCCATGATCGCCGACATCTATCGCGGCGGCCCCGTCGGGGTCGAGACGCTCGCCGCCGGGCTCAGCGAACCGCGCGACACGATCGAGGATGTGATCGAGCCCTATCTGCTGCAGGTCGGCCTCATTGCCCGCACCGCACGCGGGCGCATGCTCAACGCCAGCGCGTGGAAGCACCTTGGGCTCAATCCGCCCCAAGGCACGCAGGACGGGCTATTCGACGAGGGAAAATAGCGCCGATTCCTGCGCATTTCATTCCACCAACCGGCTCTTGGGTACGACGAACCGTTGAAGAGGGGTTCCCGCCGACTCACCCACCCGCTATCGGTCTTAACCATGGTCAGCGGCCCTCCCCCCTTCGTCCCCGGCGCCTTCGTCGGGGCGGCGCATTTTTACCGGCTGCGCGTCTATTTCGAGGACACCGACCTCAGCGGCATCGTCTATCACGCCAATTACCTGCGCTATATGGAGCGCGCCCGCTCGGACATGCTGCGCCTTGCGGGCATCGACCAGCGCGCGGCGATGGAAGGGGGCGATGGAGCCTGGGCGGTTACCGACCTTGCCATCAAATATCTGAGGCCCGCGAAGCTCGACGACGACCTGACCGTCGTCAGCACCGTCGAGGCGGTGCGCGGCGCGAGCGTCATCATCGCGCAGCGCATCCTTCGCGGTCAGGATGAGTTAACGCCAGAAGTGCTGACAGGCGGACGTGTTACTGCGGCCTTCCTGTCGCCCGAAGGCCGGCCGCGCCGTCAGCCCGCAGGCTGGGCCGAACGCTTTACCGCGATCATGAATGGAGAGACGAACCCTTGCTAGACAATATCAAGCTGGCCGCCGATGCGGCGACGCTGTCCCCCGTCGCGCTGTTCATCCAGGCCGACATCGTCGTGAAGGCGGTGATGATCGGGCTGCTGCTCGCCTCCATCTATGTCTGGGCGGTGATCTTCACCCACGGCCGCAGCGTCGGCAAGCTGATGCGCGCATCGGAACAATTCGAGCGCGATTTCTGGCGCGCCGAGAATATCGACGCCTTTTTCGACAAGAATGGCGGCGAAGAGCTGCCGAGCGCGAAGGTGCTGGGCGCCGGGATCAGCGAATGGCGCCGCTCGACCAAGGGCAAGGTGATCGACCGCGACGGAACGCGCGAGCGGCTGGGCGTCGCGATGAATTCGGCGGTCGAGGGCGAGGTCGACCGCCTCGCCGAGAAGATCGGCACGCTCGCGACCATCGGCGCCGTCGCACCGTTCGTCGGTCTGTTCGGCACCGTCTGGGGCATCATGCGCAGCTTCACCGCGATCGCGGCTGAGAACAACAGCAGCCTCGCCGTCGTCGCGCCGGGGATTGCCGAGGCGCTGTTCGCGACCGCGATCGGCCTGTTCGCGGCGATCCCGGCGGTGATCGCCTACAACGCCTTCTCGCAGCGGCTGAACCGCCTCGAATCGCGCCTCGGCCGCTTCGCCGACGGGCTGCACGCGACCTTCAGCCGCGAGCTCGAGGCGGACGCCTGATGGCGATGTCCGGCCCTTCCGGCGGCGCGGGCGGACGGCGGCGCGGTCGCGGCGGCCGCCGCGCGCCGATGGCCGACATCAATGTCACCCCGCTCGTCGACGTGATGCTGGTGCTGTTGATCATCTTCATGATCACCGCGCCTTTGCTCGCCTCCGCGGTGCCGATCGACCTGCCCGAAAGCCGCGCAAAGCCGGTCGAGACCGAGGAGCAGGAACCGGTCCAGTTGTCGATCAATGGCGACGATACGATCTACATCGGCGATCAGGTCGTGCCCGAGGCCGAGCTTCCCGCGCGCCTCGACGCGATCGCGCGCGAGAATGAGGGCAAGGACAAGCCGCGCCAGATCATGCTGCGCGCCGACAAGACCCTCGACTTTGGTCGGGTCGCGAAAGTCATGGGCGAACTCAATCGGGCAGGGCTGACACGGATCGCGATTGTCACCACAGGGTCGGACGACGCACCGTCCGCGGTCACCACCGGTTCAGATAGCGGCCAATAGGGTCGGATGATGGTTGCGGATACGGCGCCAGGGGCAAATCAGCGGATCGGCATCGCGGTGGCGGTGCTGCTGCATGTCGTCGTGATCGGCCTGCTCTCGGTGCAATGGACGCGCGGCGACCGCCGCTTCGACAATCCGCCGATGGAGGTCGATCTGGTCGCCGAGACCGCGCCGCAATCGACCGCGCCGGTGATCACCGAGGAGGCTCCAGCCACAAGGCTGGGCGAAGAAGACGCGACGGACATCGCCGCGCCCGAACCCATGCCCGCTCCTCCGGTCCCCGAGCCGATCGTCCGCCCGACCCCGGCGCCCGCGCCCAGGCTGGTGCAGCGTCCGACCCCGACACCCGCGAAGAAGCAACCACCCGCGCAGAAGGCGCAGCCTAAACCCGCGCCCAAGGCTGCACCGCCGCCGAAGAAAACACCGACGCGCCCGACCGGCCGTCTCGACGGCATCACCGAAGGGCTGAGCAGGGCGCCGAGCAAGTCGACGCAAACCAAGGGTGCGCCCGCGGCCACCACCGCGGCCGAGGTCAAGCGATCGATCGACGTCGCGATCGACGGCGAGATCCTGCCCTTCTGGCGTCGCAACGTGCCCTCGGGCGTCGATATCGACCAGCTCCGCGTCGTGCTGCGCATCCAGCTCAGCCGCGACGGGCGGATCACGAGCATCGCCCAGGTCGGCGAACTCACCGGCAAGACCGACAGCAATGCGCCGCAGCAGAAATTGTTCGTCGAGCGCGCCGAGCGGTCGATCCGGCAGGCTTCGCCGTTCGACCTGCCCGACGAATATTATGATCAGTGGAGGGTCTGGGACGTGACCTTCCGAGCGAAAGGAATGTGATGAAACGCTCGCTGGCCACCCGGCTCACCCTTCTCGCCACCGCGATGGGCGCGTTCGCAGCGCTTCCCGCGGCGGCTCAGACGCCGCCCGCGACCACCGACGACACGCCGCGCACCGCCGAAGTCGTCGCCGAAGTCTCGACCGAGCGCACGGTGATCGCTGTCCCCGCCTTCGCGACCCCCGCCGTCGTCAATGTCGCGGGGCTCAGCACCGGCACGCTCGGCCGCCAGATCGCCGACGTCATCGCCGCCGACCTTGAACGCAGCGGACTCTACGCGCCGCTTGGCCCCGGCAGCGTGCGCGCGATCACGATGGGCGAAGTGCGCGCCCCGCAGTTCGCCGACTGGCAGGCGCGCAACGCCGACAATGTCGTCCATGGCTTCGTCCAGGCGAGCAGTACCGGTGGGCTCGTCGTCGGCTGCTATCTCTACGACACCGCGCTCCAGACCGAACTGGTGCGCCAGGGTTACGAGATCCAGCCCGGCGACTGGCGCCGCGCCGCGCACAAATGCGCCGACGCCATCTATTCGCGCCTGTCGGGCGAATCGCCCTTCTTCGACAGCCGCGTCGCCTATATCGCCGAGAGCGGACCCAAGGGGAACCGCATCAAACGCCTCGCGATCATGGATTCGGACGGCGGCAACCACCGCTTCATCACCAATGGCCAGGCGCTCGCGATCAGCCCGCGTTTCTCGCCCGATTACAAGAAGATCGTGTACGTCAGCTACCTGAACAACCGCGTTCGCGTGTTCATCTATGACATCAACGCGGGGACGCAGAAGCTCGTCACCGAAAGCAGCAACGCGACCTTCGCGCCGCGTTGGTCGCCCGACGGGCGGCAGATCCTCTATTCGATGGCGGTCGGCGGCAACACCGACATCTATCGCGTCTCGGCAGACGGCGGCACGCCGGTTCGGCTGACGAGCACGCCGGGGATCGACGTCGGCGGCAGTTTTTCGCCCGACGGGCGCAAGATCGTGTTCGAAAGCGACCGGTCGGGCAGCCAGCAAATCTATACGATGAATATCGACGGCTCGAACCAGCAGCGGATCAGCTTTGGCGGCGGGCGCTATGCGACCCCCGAATGGTCGCCGCGCGGCGACCTGATCGCCTTCACCAGGATGGGCGGCGGCGAGTTCCGCGTCGGCGTCATGACGCCATCGGGGGGCGGCGAGCGGCTATTGACCAACAGCTGGCAGGATGAAGCACCGACCTGGTCGCCGAACGGCCGCGTCATCCAGTTCTTCCGCACCTCGCCGGGGCGCGAGGGCAAATCGACGCTGTGGCAGGTCGACCTGACCGGCGTGAACCTGCGCCGCCTGCCGACGCCGCAGGACGGATCGGACCCGAGCTGGGGGCCGATCCTGCCCTGACGCGCGGGCGCGGAACCAAAGGAAAACCGGGGGGTTCAACTTGAGTTCATCCCCGACTCGCACGACTGAAGACTGAGCAACAAGAGGACAGAACCCATGACGATACGCAAAACCACCGCGATGATCGCGGCGATCACCATGCTGACTGTCGGGGCTTGCGCGAAAAAAGCGCCCGATACGCTTCCGCCCGCGCCCGATGGCAGCGGCACCGACACGGGGGCCGGAACCGGCACCGGCGTCGTTCCGGGATCGCAGGAAGACTTCCTCGCCAGCGTCGGCGCCATGGGCGACCGCATCTTCTTCGATCTCGACCAGTATAATGTCGATGCGCAGGATCAGGCGACGCTGCAGAGCCAGGCGCAGTGGCTGGCGCGCAACCCCGCGGTCCGCGTGACGCTGGAGGGCCATGCCGACGAACGCGGCACCCGCGACTATAATATCGCGCTCGGCGAACGCCGCGCCAATGCCGCGAAAAACTATCTCGCCTCGATCGGCGTCGATCCGTCGCGCATCGACGTCATCAGCTATGGCAAGGAACGCCCGGCGGCGCTCGGCTCGACCGAGGAAGCCTGGGCGCAGAACCGCCGCGCGGTGACCGTCGTCATCGGGAGATAAAGACAGGCCACAGCGGCACCGCGACCCACGCCGCGGTGCACGCGAAAAGACCGAAGGGGATCTGCTGCTCACCAAGCGGCCGGTCCCCTTTTCTCTTGCCGAGCACCGCAAAAACAACCCCTCCGAGGCTCGCGAGCAGCAGCATGAGCGGCAACGCCTGCCAGCCGAGCCATGCGCCGATCGCTGCGACGAGCTTCGGATCGCCGCCGCCCATCCCGTCCTTCAGGCGCAGCTTGCGATAGAAAGCTGCGATTCCGGCAAGCGTCAGCCCGCAGACCACAGCGCCGACCCAGCGGTCGACGAGCGTCGTTTGCAGCAACGGCCCCGCGATGAGCAGCCCTGCAACGCCAAGCAGCGCGTTCAGACCGTCGGGGAGCCAGAAATGCCGCGCGTCGAGCAAAGCCAATGGCAGGAGCAGCCAGCCGAACAGCGCCCAGAGCCATCCCGCCGTGCCGGGCATGATCGCCAGCGCCGCGACGCCCAGCAGCGCCGACCCGAGCTCGACGCGCCAATGAAAGGGATCGATGGCTCGGCCGCATTCGCGGCATCGCCCGCGCGATGCGAGCGCCGACAGCAGCGGCACGAGATCGAGCGCACCTAGCTGGCGCCCGCAGCCATCGCACTGCGACCGCCCGAGGACGGACCTGCCTGCCGGCCAGCGCAATACCAGCGTCGCGATAAAGCTGCCGAGGACAAGCCCGACCAGCCCTGCCAGAAAGACGCCCGCGCCGATGGGCAAGGCGTCGAGGATGGTCACGTCAGAAGCGGCCCGAGGTCGCCAGCACGAACCCGTTCGCTCCGGACTTGAAGCCGAGTACCGCCAGCGCCGCCGCCATCGCCGGATCGCGGTCGACGTTGATCGCAAACTCGGCGCGATAGGCGCCCTTGCCATCGAAGGCGAGCGTCAGCCGCTCCATCCCGGACTGGCTCGCAAGCGCCGCCTGTGCCCGCCCGCCCGCGCATCGCAGCGGCCCCGACAGCCCCTGCGACAGGTCGAGCCCGGCGATCGGCGCCGCGACCGACAGCTGGATCCGTCCCGTCGCTTCGGCGCATTTGCCGCCATCGTCGAAACGCACCGTCGCGCCCTCGAAGCGGATCGTGTCGGCGGGGATCAGGCCCAGGCCGCCCGCAAGCGAGGTCGTGCCGTTGACATCGGACATGCCGCGCGGGTCGCTGCCATAGAGGCGCCCCGACAGTGCGCCAAGCCGTTCGTCGGCGCGTTCGAAGGTCAGTTCGGTGCTGCCGCCCAGCAAGGCGATCGGCGACAGGCTCGCACGCACCGTGCCGAGCGGCAGCGCGCCAAGCCGCGCGTCGATCAGCGCGCCCGACCAGATCGAGCCGCGAATTTCGCGCGCCGATACGCCCGCGTCGGCGGCGCCGGCCAGCGACAGCGCCAGCCGCATCGGAAAGGTCGCGACGATCAGCAGCAGCGCCAACAGCGCGGCCGCGATCGCCCAGCGTCGCCGCGCGCTCATTGCCCGCCCTTTCTGAGTTCGGCGGTCATCCCGACGGTTCCGTCGGCGGCCGGCGTGATCGTCAGCTGGTCGACGACGAAACCCTGCGCTTCCAGGCCGGCGAGCCAGTCGGTCAGCACCGGCGCCTTCGCCGTCGCGATCGCGATCGTCACCTGCCGCTGCCCCCGCGCCTCGTTGCGGTCGAGCGTCAGACCGATCTCTCCCGCCGACTGCGCAAGATACTGGTCGATCGCCACCGCATCGACCGCCGCCGCGACCGACTTCGCCGGGCGCCGGGAAAGCAGCCCGACCTTGGCCGCGACGCGCCCCTCGCGCTCGATCGCCGCGCGATGGCGGCTTTCGAGGTCAAGGAACGCCGCGACCGCCGGGCGCCCGAGCGCCCAGCCGAGCACCGCCACCGCCAGCGCGCCCGCGACGCCGACCAGCCAGCGTTCGCGTGTCGACAGCCCGCCCCACCAGTTTTTCATCGCTTCCATCATGGTACCGCCCGGATCGTCACATTGGCCATCTGCTGGCCGTCGGTGCCCGCCATCGGCTGCGCGGTGATGCGATATCCGCGCGCCTGCAGCGCCAGCAGCACTTTGTTGATGTCTTCGACGCGCGGCGCGGCGAGCGTCGTCGACAGCGTGCCGTCGGTGCGGTGCGACAGCGTCTTCAGCGCCACCCCAGGCGTGTCGCGCATCGCGTCATACAGCGCCGACGCGGGTACGGAGAAAGCGAGCGGTCCGCCGCCCGCCGCGGCGAGGCGGCGATCGAGTTCGGCCTCGGCCGCTTCGGCATCCTGGGCTTTGATGCCGGCCTTTTGCGCAAGATCGACAGTCGCCTCGTCGGCACGGCTGGTATCGCTCGTCAACCGCACCGCATGGACGATCGGGATCAGCAGGCTCACCGCGACGAGCGCGATCGCCAGCCGCTTGCCGATCCGCACCAGCGCGGGATCGAGCGACCAGCTCCGCTTCGGCTTCCACGCGCCGGTCAGCAGGTCGATCGGCGGGGTGGCAAGCGACAGCAGCAGCGCCTCGCGCATCGGCTCGGCCGCCAGCGGCGCAATCACCCGCTCGCCCGCGATCAGCTGGTCGAGCTCGGGATCGGACAGAAAGGCGCGGTCGGCGGTGCGCACAATCGCTTCACCGCCGACATCGGCGGTCCACAGCGCATCGGGCTCGGGCGGCGGGACGGTCGCGGCCGACGGAACGATCGCTGCCGCCGACAGCCCCCGTGCCTCGAGCCAGTCGCGCCAGGCCGCCATCGCCGCATGGGTCGTCACCGCGACCGGAACCGCCTGCCCGTCCCCCGTCGGCTGCCCGGCAACGACATGGAGCGCCGCCGCGTCGCCCAGACTGCCGCGCAGCGCGTCGATCCGCGCCGCGGCGGCCGCCTGCGCGGGCGCGGCGTCGGGATAATGATACCATCGAACCGGAATATCGGCGGCGGGGGCCAGCGCGACCAGCCGGTCCTCGGCTTCGCCGTCCGCCGGTTTCTCCCAAGCGTCGATCCAGCCATCGTCCTGCCCCGAATCGACGATGACGCCATCATCGACGCGCAACCAAGCGGGGCGGAAGGCATCCTCGCCCGACAACGCCGCCAGCGGGGGCAGCCAGAGAACAAGCGTGCGGCTCACGTCAGTCGGTCTCGCCCCAGTCGCGGCGGACGATCGTCGGGGCGGCCTGGCCGGCGCTGGCCGCCCCGCCGTTCGCGTCGATGAGCGATCTTGCCGTCAAAACCCCGTCCCCTATCGTAACATTCGTCGTCAGCGCGAGCCAGCGGCTGTTCACCCCGGCCTGTTCGGCGACATCCTGCGGCGGTTCGCGGCCCTCAAAGGCCCGGCCCTCCCAGAATCGCACGCTGCTGCCATAGCCGCCCGCAGGCCGTGCCGCCAGCGCCGCCCGCGCGTCGGCGACGCTGATCTGGCCGGGCAGCAGCATCGCGATCAGCGGCGCCTGTTCAGGGGTCAGCGTGTTGACGTTGAGCTTCACCGCGTCGGTCACCGGCAACACGCAGACCCAGGGTTTGAGCTGCGCATAGATTTTCGGCGTCACCCCGCGCACGGCGCGGAGTTCGCTGACGTCCGCCATCTTGCGGTTCGCCGCGAGATAGCTCGTCTGCATCCCGCGATAGACATTGTCTTCGGCGCCGAGCGGGCCGTCGTTGCTGTCGCTGTCGACCCAGTCGGCCGCCGCGCCGGCGATCTGCTGCGCCTGTCCCTCGTCGATGCCGATCAGTTTCATCAGCGCGGCGAATTGCCGCACCGAACCCGACCGCTGGCTCAGCCTTCCCGGTGCGGTTTCGACGGCGAGGCTGTTGAGGTTGAAGCAATTGTTCGCATCGGTCAGCCGCGCCCGCCCCTGCCCGCCCGGCAGCGGCAGGGTGAAATCGCGCCCGAGCCACCCCCCGTCGAGCGTCAGCCGCGTCGGATCGCGCGATACGAGGCTGGAAACCCGGCGCAGCGCAATCTGCTCGGCGGCGAAGGCATAGGCGCGCCCCTGATCGACCGTCGATGCGCTGCCCGCGATCCGCGTCGCGAGCGTCAGGCGGTCGAGCGCGGTCGCGGCGATCACCGCCATCACCGCGACGAGCAGCAACACCGTGAGCAGCGCCGCGCCGCGTTCGCCTTTCGGATGGCGGGTCATGCCGGCGGCGCTCCCGCAGCGACGGGCGGCGGCAGCGTCGGCCCGGTCAGGAACAGCATCGTCAGCGGCGCGCGCCCGGTCCGCGTCAGCCGCACCTCGACCGCGCGCGGAAGGCGGTCGCCGGGATCGCTGTTCCAGCTTTCGCTCCAGTTCCCCTGCGCATCGCGATAGCGCACCGCAGCCGCGGTGACGTCGCCGATCAGCCGGTCGCCATCCGACAGCGCGGTGCCGTCGAGCATCGGCTGTGTCGCGCGCCGCCATTCGCCGCCGGTCAGCGCATAGCCGACGCGCTCGACGTTCGGGCGCGGGCTGCCGTCCAGCGACCCGGCGCCCGCGTGAACGAAGGCGAAGCCATTGGACGATCCGACAAAGGCGGGGACGGGCTCGCCCGCCTGCCCGCGCGTCGACCGCTGCACCGCCTGCGCAAGGTCGTTCGCCATCACCGCGCGCACGCGGTTGATCCCGCTCATGCCCTGAAGCCGCGCCTGCACGGCATCCTGCGTGTCGACGCTGCTGCGCAGCAGGCTCACCCCCATCGCCGCGATCACCGCGAAGATCGATAGCGCGACGAGCATCTCGACGAGCGTGAAGCCGCGTTCGTCCTTCATCGCGACGGCCTGATGATCGTCAGCGTCGCCTGCCCGCGCCCGCTTTCGGGCCGGACGATCAGGTCGATGCGCAGCAGGCTGTCGTCGGCGGTCTTCGCGACGCGTTGTTCGACACGCCAGTTGCGCCCCGCATTGGCGACGCTGCCCGCGCTCGCACCGATCGTCGGCGGCGACGGGTCGGTCCAGAGTTCGACGGCGCGGTTCTGCGCCACGATGCCCGCCATCGTGCTTTCGTCGAGATCGCCGGCGGTACGCACCGCATAGGCATCGAGCCGGACCAGCGTCAGCGCCGCGATGCTGATGATGCTGAGCGCCACCAGCATTTCCAGCAGGGTGAAGCCTCGTTGGTCGGCCGACGTACGGTTATTCTCCACGACTGACATCCCCCGCCGCGGAAACGCGGACGATCTCGCGCGCGTCGCCGCCCGACAGCACGACCGCCTGGGGGGTCGGGCTGGTGCCGACGCGGTCGAACAGGATGCGCGCCGCGCCCTGCCCGTCGCCCGCGACGAAGCGGACATCGGACGGCCAGTTCCGCTGTTCGAACGCGCGGCCGGGCAGCGGCTGCCAGGCGCCCTCGACCCTCCGCTCGAAGCCATAGCCGGACGGCGCGAGATTGACCGACACGCTGCGCCCCTCGATCACCGCGACGTCGCGCGCGGCGGCAAGGCGCGCGGCGAGCCGGTCGGCCTCGCTGCGCACATTGCGCTCTTCGCCGGGAATGGTCAGCACGACGGCGGTCGCTGCGAGCGCCATGATCGCCAGCACGACCATCAGTTCGACGAGCGTGAAGCCGCGTTCGCTTACCGGCGAACGCGCCCCCGCGCAGGGTGTCCGGAGGCGCGTGACTCCGGACACGGCCCAGTCGAACATCGGCGTCTTATCCTTCGCTGCGAATATCCGCATTTTCGTCGGTCCCGCCGGGCGCGCCGTCGGCGCCCATCGACCACACGTCGAACGCCTTTCCGTTCGCGCCGGGCGCCTGATAATTATAGGGGCGGCCCCAGGGATCCTGCGGCAGTTTCTTGATGTAACCGCCGCGGCGATAGCGCTCGGGCTGCGCGAGCGCCGGCGGCGCGGTGGTCAATGCGTTCAGGCCGTCGGTCGTCGCCGGATAGCTGAGATTGTCGAGGCGATATTGCTCGAGCGCGCTTTCCAGCGTGGCGATATCGGCCTTCGCCTTGGTGACCATCGCCTTGTCCTGACTGGGCAGGACGTTGATCAGAACGACCGTCGCAAGCAGGCCGATGATGAAGATGACGACCATCAGTTCGGTCAGGGTAAAGCCGCGCTCGTCCTTCTTGCGCCGACGGCTGTCGGGACGCGCGGGATCGATCATGAGGCGAAGGAAAAGCTGCATCAGCGACATGTATTATAGCCCTGCAAGGTTCTGCAACTGGAGGATCGGAAGCAGGATGGCGAGGATGATGAGTGCGACGCACGACCCCATAACGACAATTATGACAGGTTCGAGAAGGGCCATGGACGCGGCGGTGAAACGGTCGAACTCGCGTTCGAGATAGTCGGCGGCGCGCTCGAGCATCTGCTCGACCCGCCCGGCGCTTTCGCCGCTCGCGGTCATATAGACGAGCAAGGGCGGAAAGACTCCGGCGTCGCGGAGCGCGGCCGACAGGCTGCCGCCCGCGCGCACCTGATCGACGATGCTGGCAGTGGCGCCGGCGAGCGCGGCGTTGCGGATCGTCGGCACGGTCAGCCTGAGCCCCTCGACCAGCGGCAGGCGGCTCGACACCATCGTCGACAGCGTGCGCGCGAAGCGCGCGGCGTAAAGATCACGCAGCAGGCGCCCGAACAGCGGCAGCCCCAGCAACCGCGCGTCGACCGCGGCCTTGAACGCCGGGCGGCGCATCGCGCTGACCCAGCCGAAGGTGGCGACGGCGATCAGCAGCGCGATGAGCCACCACCAGCTCGCGGCGAAGCTCGAGATGGCGATGACCGCGCGGGTCAGGAAGGGAAGCTGCTGCCCGACGTCGTTGAACTGCTCGACGACGCGCGGCACGACGAAGATCATCAGCGCGGCGACGACGCCGATCGCAACCACCGCGAGCACCACCGGATAGGCGAGCGCGGCTATCAACTTGCCGCGCACCTCGGCCTGGCGTTCGAGCAGGTCGGCAAGCCGCGCGAGGATCGTCGTCAGGCTGCCCGTCGTCTCCCCCGCCGCGACCATCGCACGATAGAGCGGCGGAAAGCTGCCCGGCTGGCGGGCCATCGCGTCGGCAAGACGGCGCCCTTCGAGCAGGCCGGCATGGACGTCGCCGATCACCGCACGCGCGCTTTCGGCCTCGCTCTGCCGCGTCAGCGTGCGCAGCGCCTCTTCGAGCGGCGCGACCTCGACAAGCGTGGCGAGCTGGCGCGTGAACAGCGCGAGTTCCTTGGAGGAAAGCTTGCCCCGGCGAAAGGCGAGCAACGAGCGGCCGGTTGTCGGCTTCGTCCCCACCTCCTCGACCGCGACGATATGGAACTTGCGGCGGACCAGGTCGGCGCGGGCGGCATCGTCGTTCGCGGCGGCCAGCCGCCCCTTGCGCTCGCGGCCCTGGCTGTCGATCGCCACATAGCGATAATCAGGCATCGACATCCTCGCGCCGCGCGATGCGGATCGCCTCCTCGGGCGTGGTAAGCCCCTTGGCGACCATCGCGCGCGCCGCCGACGCCAGCGTCGGGGCCTTCAGGAAGGCGTGCTTTGCGATCATCGATTCATCACCGCCGGCATAGATATAGCGGCGCACGGTCTCGTCGACCTTGATAGCCTCGAACACCCCGATCCGGCCCTTGAAGCCCGTGTGGCCGCACTGGTCGCAGCCCTTCGGGCGCCAGATCACCGTGCCGATGTCGAGCCCGAGCATCGCCGCGACGCTGTTGTCGGCCTGCACCGGCTCGCGGCAATGGTCGCACAGCTTGCGGACAAGCCGCTGCGCCAGCACCGCGCGCAGGGTCGAGGCGAGCAGGAAGGGCTCGACCTTCAGGTCTTTCAGGCGCGTGATCGCACCGACCGCATCGTTGGTGTGGACCGTCGAGAGCACGAGGTGACCCGTGAGCGACGCCTGCACCGCGATATCGGCGGTCTCGCGGTCGCGGATTTCGCCGACCATCACGACGTCGGGGTCCTGGCGCAGGATCGCGCGCAGCCCCGCCGCGAAGTCGAGCCCGACCTTCGCATTCACCTGCGTCTGGCCGATGCCGTCGACGGCATATTCGACCGGATCCTCGACCGTCAGGATGTTGCGTTGGCCGTCATTGAGCTGCTTCAGCGCCGCATAGAGCGTCGTCGTCTTGCCCGAACCCGTCGGGCCGGTGACGAGGATGATCCCGTTGGGCTCGGCCAGCGCCTCGCGCAAAATCCGGTCCGCCTCGCCCGACAGGCCAAGAACGTCGAAGTCGATCCCGGCCGTGTCCTTGTCGAGGATACGCATCACGACGCGCTCGCCGGCCCGGCTCGGCAGGGTCGAGACGCGAACGTCGACCGCCTTGCCCGCCAGCGTCAGCGCGATGCGCCCGTCTTGCGGCACGCGGCGCTCGGCGATATCGAGGCGCGCCATGACCTTGATGCGGCTGACGACGACGGGGGCGACGTGCGGCGGCATCCGCAGATGCTCGCGCAGCACGCCGTCGGTGCGCATCCGCACGACGAGCCCGCTTTCATAGGGTTCGATATGGATGTCGCTGACGCCCTGCCGCACCGCTTCGGCGATGATCGCGTTGATCAGCCGGATCGCCGGGGCGTCGTCGGCGCTGTCGAGCAGATCCTCGGCGCTCGGGATGCCGAGTTCGAGGTCGCTGCCATCGAGCGTCCCCGCCATCGCCGCTGCGGAGGCGTCGACCGCATAATGGTCCGAAAGCAGCCGGTCGAAATCCGCCGCGTTCGCGGTCGCAACCCGGATCGGCTGCGCGAGAAAGCGTTTGACCTCGATCAGCACCGCGGGGTCGCTGCCTTCGCGCAGCGTGGCGAGCCAGCGCCCGCCCTCTTCCTGCGCGATCACGACGCCGTGGTTTCGCGCGAAGCCATAGGGAATATCAACCGGCGCCGGGGAAGGCGCCACCGGTTCGATGTCGCTCACGGATAGTCTCCGGCGGGAGGGGCGGGCGCCTGCGAAATCGAGGGCGGAACGTCGGTGCTGATCACCTTGCCGTCGGGACCGCGCAGTTCCTGCAGGTTGACGGGACCGACCGTGACGTCGGTCGGGGTCGCCGCGCTCGGAACCGGCGGCACCGTGCCCAGATAATCGCGCACCAGCGTATCGATCGCGGGCTCCTCGCCCGGATTCCGCTGGAGCTGGAAGTCGCGGATATAGCCATAGCGGCGCGCGGTCAGCGCGGCATTATCCTCGCGATTGCGCAGCACCGTCGGACGGATGAACACCATCAGGTTCGTCTTCGACCGGCTCCGGCTGCGCGATTTGAACAGTTCGCCGAGCAGCGGGATGTCGCTCAAAAGCGGGATGCGCTCGATCGTCTTGCGCTCGTCGTCGTTGAGCAGGCCGCCGATCGCCAGGATCTCGCCGTCGTCGACGGTCAGCACGGTTTCGAACGAGCGCTTGTTGAGAATCAGGTCGCTGTTGCGCGACGAGACCGGTCCCGCCACGCTCGACACTTCCTGCCGCAGGAAAAGCTTGACCTCGCCGGCACCATTGACCTGCGGCGTGACCTCCAGCTTGATGCCGACCTCTTCGCGCTGGACGGTGCGGAAGGCGTTGTCGAAATTGTCGCTGAGCGCTTCGCCCGTCGTGATCGGCACTTCCTGGCCGACGAGGAATTTCGCGGCCTGATTGTCGAGCGTGACGATATGCGGCGTTGCAAGCAGGTTCGACGTCGTATCGGACTTCACCGCATTTATGATCGCGCCGAAGATCGTGTTCTTGCCGATATCGCCCGCAAAGCCCGCGAAGCCGCCGGTCGCCGAAAGCAAGGAAGCTGCGGCGGCTTCCTGCAGGCTGCTGCCGAGCGCGCTCGACGTCTCCGTGACGACCGTGGTGCCGTCGACCGTCGTCTTGTCCTCGGTGAGCTTGGTCGCGGCATAGGCGCCGCCGAGGGTGAAGATGTTCGGCTGCGCATTGCTGTAATTGGTCGCGACGAACGGGATATTCTTGCCGCCGAGCAGGAACTGGACGCCGAGGCGCTTCGCGGCGTCGTCGCCGATCTCGACGACGATCGCCTCGACCAGAACCTGCTCGCGGCGGCTGTCGAGCTGGCGGATCAGCTCGCCGAGCATCCGCTGCACTTCGCTGTTCGCCGCGACGATGATCGCGTTGGCGCCCTCATAGCGCGTTACGATCGCAGGGCCGCGCGTCGCGATGCTGCCCCCCGAGCCGCTGACCGAGGTCGGGGTGCTGGTGGTGGCAGCCACAGGCGCCGGCGTGCTGCCGCCCGTGGTCGTCGACGAGGAGGAGGATGCCGGCGGCAGGCCGGCCTTCTGCGCGGGGTCGCTGCCGCCCCCGACGAGCTGTTGCAACGTCGGCAGCAAGGTCTCGGCATTGGCATGTTCGAGCCAATAGACGCGCAACTCGGTGCCGCCCGCCGCCTTCGCGTCGAGGTCGTGCGCCATCGAGACGAAACGCGCGACGAGCGCCTGGTCGCCGCGCAGCGCGATCGCGTTGCTGCTGTCGACCGGCACGATCGCGATCGGCGCCTTCGCCCCCTCGCCTGCCGCCGGAACGAGCGCGGTGAGCGCGGCGGCGATCTCGCGCGCGCCGGCGTTTTTCAGCGTCACGATCTGGCTGGTCGAGCTGTCGCGGTCGATGCTCGCCGCGAGCGCGCGAATGCGGCGGATATTGTCCGCGAAATCGGCAACGACCAGGCTGTTCGCGTTGCGGTTCGCGGTGAGCGACCCTTGCGGGCTGACCAGCGGGCGCAGCGTTTCGACCGCCGCGACGGCGTCGATATGCTTCAGGCGGATGATCTCGGTCACGAACTGGTTCTGCGCCGCGCCGCTGCTGCCGATGCGGCCCGGCTGCGCTGCGGCGCCGTCGATCGGCTGGACACGGTAGCTGCCGTTCGGACCCGGCACCGCGACAAGCCCGTTCGAGCGCAAGGTGGCAAGGAAAATCTCGAAATATTCGCTGCGCGACAGCGGCCGGTCGGTCACGACCGAGACCTTGCCGTTGACGCGGCCGTCGATCACGAACGTGCGCCCGGTGATCCGCGCCGCGTCCTGGATGAAGGCGCGGATATCGGCGTCGCGCACGTTCAGCGTATATTGCGCGAACGCGGGGGCTGGCGCAGCGGAAACGAGCGCGGCGGCAAGCATCAGTGACAGTTTGAGGCGCATGATATCCGTTATTTCGAGAGAATGAGAGCGATGGGGACGACGCTGGCGCCGCGTTCGACCTCGACCGAGATCCGCGCGCCGGGCGAAAGCTGGTTCGCGAGCGAGGCAGCGTCGCTGGCCGAACCGATCGGGCGGCCGCCGACCGAGCGGATGACGTCGCCGGGGCGCAGGCCAGCGGCGCGGAAGACGGCGCCGTCGCCCTGCGGCTGGACGAGCAGGCCGGTGACCTTGCCATTCTCGGCCCGCGGCGCGAAGGCAACCCCCGCCTTCAACGCTTCCGGCGAAATCTCGCCGCTCGGCGAGACGCCGTTCGCGCCCGCCGCCCCGGGCTCGGGCGTCGGCGCCGGAAGCGCCGTGCCCGGGGTGGCGACCGGCGCCGCGGCGCTCTGGTCGAGGAACAGGCTTTCGCGCGCCCCGCCGCGGTCGAGCAGCACATGGTCGAAGGCGACGCCGACGAGCTTCAGCCCCGGCGCGATCTCGTCGCCGACGGCATAGCTGGTCTGGATTCCGTCCTCGCCCGCGATGATCGCCGAACCGCCGCCGGTCGCTTCGTTGATGTTGACCCCGAACAGGGTCAGCCCCGCCGAGGTGACGGTGGCGCTCGCGGGCCCCTGCGCGGCGTTACGGAAGAAAGGATCGAAGCCGGCGAAGAGCGCGCGGCGTTCGGCGGGCGACGCGATCACCGCGGTCTGCGGCTGCCATGCGCCGAGCGGCGACAGCGGCACGACGAGCGTCCATAAGAGCCGGACGCTCTGCCAGACGAGCAGCGCGCCGAGCAGTCCGATGACGAGCAGCGGGAGGATCGCGCGCGGCGACCGCTTGCCGGCGCGGAGCCAGGCGGGCAGCACGCGCGGCAACCGAACGGCCGATCCGGACATCAGCGTTGCCATGAACTTGTCCCTGTCCCCCAGACTGAAAAACGGTCTCGCGAATCGCCTAGGGACGATCGGTGACAATCAGTTGACAGGAAGATTACAGTTTTTTGTCAGCCGGGCGAGTCCGCCCTGCACGGCTTGCCTCGGGCGTGACCCCGGCCACAGCCGGGATCACGCACGGGGATTTCTTCAGAATTTCAGCGACCCGCCAAGCGAGAAGGTCGTGCCGGTCTTGTACAGGTTGTAGTAGATGGTGTTGTCACCATTCTGCTGCAGTTCCTTGTACTTGGTTCCGAAAATATTGCGCGCCTCGAACTTGATCTCCAGCTCCTTGCCGAACAGCGGGAAGCCCTGCCGCGCGACGAAATCGACCTGGATGCCGGGCTTTTCGAAGATATCGGGCTGACCCGACGGGCCACGCCGCGTGATGCGGTCCGACGCGTAGGAGATCAGGATCGTCTGCTGCGACAGCTTTTCGGTATCCTCGAGGCCGAATTCGACGTTCACCAGATGGTCCGACTGGCCGGTCAGCGGCGCCCCGTCGCGGAAGAACTGGCTGGCCAGGGTTGCGCCGGTGAAGGGGAAGGCCTTGACCGGATCGTCGGCGCCGACCTTCAGCTTCGAATTCGACCAGGTATAGTTGCCGATGAACACACCGCGGCGCGTCGCGAAAAAGCCGTCGCCCCAGCCGCTGAGATCGAAATGTTTCTGCACTTCGAACTCGGCGCCATAGAGCGTCGCTTCGGGCGCGTTGGCAAAGCGCGTCGTCACGCTGTTGCCGTCGAAGCTGGCATAGGTTTCGATCGGATTCTTGATCTTCTTCCAAAAGCCGCCGATCGACACGCGCTGTTCGGGCGCGAAATACCATTCGAGGCGGCCTTCGGCATTGTAGAGCTGGCTGTCGACAAGCTGCGGGTTGCCCTGGAAGCTCCGGTTGGTGTCCGGGTCATAATAGGACTGGAACACAAGTTCGCGGAACTGCGGCCGCGCGATCGTCTTCGAGGCGCTGAGGCGAACCTGCATCTGCGGCTGGATTTCGTAGGTGATCGTCGCGGCGGGAAGCAGGTAATTGCGATTGAGGTTGGTGTCGGGCGGCAGCGTCGGGTTGACGGTATAGACCTGCACCGCGCTCACGCGCTCGACCGCGGTTTCGTAGCGCGCGCCGATGTTGACGTTCAGCCCGTCGAGAAGGTCGGCCTGAATCTGGAAATAGGCCGCATGGTTGCGCAGGATCGCGCGGAACGTCGGGTTCGAACCCGTGCTGTCGACCAGGCTGATCCCCGTCGGGCTCGGGTTGGCCGGGCAATTGGGGTCGGTCGGCGGATTGAGCGGCGGGAAACAGATCACCGCCTGCGACAGCAGCAGGTCGGGACGCAGCAGCGACACGGCCAGCGGGATATCGTTGTTGCCCTGGAACAGGAAGTCGCGGCGTTCGGTGACGCGGTTCGTGTCGCTATAGGCATAGCCATAGACCGCCTTGATGCCCGGCGCGATCTCGTAGGTGAAGTCGATCCCCGCCGAATAGAGGTTTTCGTTGAGGTCCGAAAAGGCGATCGACGCGCTGCCCGGACGCTGGCCGGTGTTCAGCGTGTTGGTGAAGAACTGGCCAAAGGGATCGGTCGCGCTGTTCGACCGGCTATAGAGGAAGCTCAGCTCGAACGGTGCTTCGCGCTGCGAATTGGCATAGCTCGCGCGGACGTCGATATCGAGGTCGTCGAACGGCTGGAATTCGCCGACGAACTGGGTGTCGATCAACTGGCGCGCATACCAGGCGGTGTCCTGGTACTGGAAGCTGACGCCAGGGTTGGAGTCGGCGGTCAACGGGCGATCCTCGGCGCCTAGACGCGCTTGCTTGATCGTGTCGCGAATATAAAGGCTGGTCCAGCGAACCTTGTTTTCGCCGAATTCGGCGCTGAGGCCCAGCAGGCCGTTCACGACGACGCGGTTGTCGGTGATCACGCGATTGATATTGGTGTTGAGCGACGACAGGTCGAGCGCGTTCGCGGTCTGCTGCGTCACGTCGCGCGTGCGCCACTTGCTGGTATAGCCCGCGGTCGCGATCAGGCCGATCTCGGTGCCGCCGATCGTCCACGACTTGCCGCCGGTGATGTTCGCGCCCCAGTTGACGGGCATGTCATTGTTCGTCTGGACGAGCGCATTGCGCGCGGTCACGAACTGGCCGGCGATCGCCTGCTGGTTCACGCTGGGATCGTTGATGCGAAGGCCCGAGGCGCGCCACGCGCGATAGGCCGACGGCAGGTTGCGGCCGCCGTCGCCGAAGCCGGTCCAGTCGCTGCCGGTGCCGTAATAGGTGTAGCCGAGCTGGCCGGTGGTTTCCGAATTGCCGCCGATGCTGCCACCGATCGTCAGGAAGGGATCGCGGGGGACTGCCTTGGTCGTGAGGTTGATCACGCCGCCGCCGAACTCGCCGGGGAAATTCGCCGAATAGCTTTTCTGCACCAGCGACGAGGCAATGATGCCGCTCGGGAAGATATCGAGCGGCACGACGCGCTTCAGCGGCTCGGGGCTCGGCAACGGCGAACCGTTGAGCAGCGCGAGCGAATAGCGGTCGCCAAGGCCGCGGACATAGACGAAGCCGTTGCCGACGACGCTGAGGCCGGTGACGCGCCCCAGCGCGCCGGCAATATTGCCCTCGCCCGTCCGCGCGATATCGGCGGCGCCGAGTACCGAGACGACCTGCGGCGCGGTGCGCTCGATATTGGCGTTGCGGCGGCCGGTGACGACGATCTCGGCCCCCGGGATCGACACGTCGGTTTCGTCTTGGGCGGCCTCTTCGGCCACGTCGGCCGGCGTTTCGGCGGCGGGGTCGGCCGGATCGACCGGCGTTTCGGCGGCGGGGTCGGCCGCGGGCGGCGCGGGAGTTTCCGTGCCCGGCTCGGACTGCGCCATGGCCGTGGCGGGCGCGACGAGCGCCGTGGAAATCAACAACAGGCTGGCGAGCGGGAGCGGCTTGGACATGGCGATCACCCCTTGGGATCCTTAAAAATCTGGAAGATATGCGAGAGGGAGCGGCGCGCGCCGCTCCCTCCCGGTCGAAGCCAAAAGCCTCAGAAGGTCGGCAGCGAGGTGCACAGACCGGTGTTGCCCGTACCGAAGTTGGCGGTGGCGCTGTTGCAGGTCCAACCCTGGAACCACGTGTCGGTCGCATCCTTGACCGCGCCGATATAGGTCGTCTGGTCGAAGAAGCCGGCCCGCGTCAGTTCGATCGAGTTGAACGTCTGGCCGTTGAGCGTCGAGACGTTGAACGGCGTGACGGCGGTTTCGGTCGCGCCGTTGATGTACAGGCTGGTCAAGGTCGGCGTATAGGCGTCATTGTTGCCGTTCGTACCCGTGCCGAAGATGGCCGCCGTCGCACCGGCGGTGATGCCGCTGTCGATATATTTCGTCGACGAACACTGCATCAGCACCGAACGGAAGATCGGGGCGCCGAACTCGTCGATCGCCGCGTCCTGGGTACCCGAGGCAGTCTGCGTGCGGCTGATGCGCAGGCAGGGGTTGTTCGGGCTGACCAGCACCGAGTTGTACACGCCATAGTCGGTGCCGCCGCGCAGCAGCATCGACGCCTGGTCCGCCGAGGCGTTCTGCGAATTCTGGTAGAAGACGAAGTTCGCGACGCGGGTGTTCTGGCGCGGCGTGTTGCCGTCGAACGCATTGTCGGTGTCGGCCTCGATCATCGCGTCGCCGACGTTCGGACGCTGCACGATGATGCCGTACTGGAAGTTCGCCTTCGCGCCGACGTCGGTGTCGAGGTTATCGTCCTCGGCGCCGATACCGATCAAATGCTTCACATGGGCGTGCCCGCCGAAGACTTCGAGCGCGTCGTCCGAGCTGTTGTACGACATGATATGGTCGATCTGCGTCGCCGAACCGATCGCCTGCAGCGTCAGCGACTGGAGTTCGCTGTTGCCCGACAGGATATAGCCCGAGAAGCGGATCTGGACATAGCTCATCCGGCCGCTGTTGTCGTTGTTGAGCACGCCGCCATAGAGCGCGGGGTCGACCGCGCCTTCGGTCTGGCGTTCGCAGGCGTTGGTGCCCGGCGTCGCGGTGCCCGATGCGCAGTCGGTGATCTGCGAGCGGCCGCTCAGCACCACACCGCCCCACTGGCCCGACGAATTCTCGGTGTTCAGGCCCTGGATATTGTCACGGCTGGTGAAGATGATCGGGCGCGTGGGCGTGCCGACGGCCGAGATGCGGTTGCCGCGGTTGACGTTCAGCCACGACGGACCCGATTCGCCGTAAAGGATGACACCCGGTTCGATCGTCAGCACGACGTCGGCCGGATCGGACGTTTCTTCCGTCGGCCCCTGGTCCGAACCGACATCGACGCGGCCGTTGATGCGATAGACCAAGCCGGCGATCTTGGGCAGCGTGGTGCTGCCGGTGATGACGGACGGCAGGGTGCAGACGCGGAAGCTGCCGATCGACGGATTGTTGATCGTGCCGCTGTCGGTCAGCGAACCACCGCTGATCGTCGGACAGCCCGCAGCCGGAGTCACCGACGGCGGGGTCGGGGTCGGCGTGGGGGTCGGCGTCGGGGTCGGGGTCGGGGTCGGGTTGATAATGATCGTGCCACCTTCACCCGGCGACGCGATGTCGTCGGCGCCGCACGCGGCAAGGGTGGAACAGGCCACGCTGGTGAGCATGATCAAACGAACGCGTGCGAAAGCCGCCATGAAATTCTCCGTTCCCGGTGTGCGCCGCGTTGGGCGCTGTGATAAACCACCGGCGAACGAAGGATGAGCACCACCTTGCCCCCGGTGCCGCCGCCACTAGGGTGATTCGATGACGGTCTGACGCCAGAGCGATGACAGTTAGATGACTCTTTGGAGTCTATTTGGTGACACCCGCCAAAGCCGCGGACTTCTGCCTTCGCACCTGCAAAAAAATAAAAGCGCCCCAGCTCGCTTGCATCGCCCGAAAAGCTTTGCTAGGCGCCCGCTCCTACCTGGTGCCGGACGCGATCCGGACCATCATGATGTGCGGTCGTGGCGGAACTGGTAGACGCGCAACGTTGAGGTCGTTGTGGCCGAAAGGCCGTGGAAGTTCGAGTCTTCTCGACCGCACCATCATCGCCAGAATATGGCGTATTTTCAAAGTCTTAGGTCGATTTTTGCAATTTGCAGTCCACCTTACGGTCCACCTTGTGAATGCAGTCCAGCATCGACCTTCCGGCGTCAGCGCGATGTCGCCAGGATATCTCATTCAAATTGTTGTTATTTTTGAACGCATCGCAAACAAATATGGCAGCAACTGGCCGTTTGCGGACATGCTGCTTTTGGCCGGAAGCAGTCAGGCGGCTTTTGGCGACCAAACAAGGAGAGCGGACGTTCCGCAGCAATCCGAAGCGCTCGCTCTCTAGGATGTCGAGAATTGATCGTTAGATTTCGATGCCTTCCGCCAACGTCAGGGCATCTTCCACATCAACGCCGAGGTATCGCACCGTGTTTTCGATTTTGGTGTGGCCTAGAAGAATTTGTACGGCGCGCAAATTCCCAGTCGCCTTGTAGATAATCGACGCCTTCGTTCTCCGGAGCGAATGTGTTCCATAGTCTTCGCTTCGTAGGCCGACCGCGGTGACCCACTCATCAACAAGCCGCGCATATTGCCGCGTGCTCATATGGGCAGAGTGGTCGATACGGCTGGGGAACGCATAGTCCTCGATCGCTCCGCCGCGCCGCTCGAGCCATGCCAAGAGACTTCCGCGCGCGTCCGACATTATTTCGAATTGAACTGGTCGGCCCGTCTTCTGCTGAACTACGATTGCCCGCGTTCGCAACTCTCCACCTGTCACCAAGTCGCCGATCTTGATCTTCACCAGATCACAGCCCCGCAGTTTGCTGTCGATCGCAAGATCGAACAGCGCCCGGTCTCGAAGTCGGTGCTCGCGATCGAGATGAAAGCGAATGGCCCAAATCTGACGTGGTTTCAGTGGGCGCTTTGTTCCAACCTTCCTGCCGGCATTCCACGCCGGACGTGGTATCGAATAGTCAAATTCTGACCTTCCCATGATCGTTCTCCTGCGGCCAACACAGCCGAGGAAGAAACGCTTAAAACTCACAGGTCGGACAGCAGTCGCCTGCCAGATCTTATACGGGGGACGGTCAACGCTCGACCGATCCACTCGCCGCCTGTAGCATCCCCAAATTAAACCAGCATTCGGATGGGCAATGGACCGCATCGATGCGATGAAGATATTTGTGACGGCGGTCGACGAGGGCAGCCTCGCGGGCGCAGCGCGTCGCCTCCGCCGTTCGCCGACCGCAATCAGTCGCGCGATCGCGTCGCTGGAGGCGCATGTGGGCGCCGAACTGCTCCACCGCACGACTCGCAGCATCCGCCTCAGCGAAACAGGCCAGCACTATGCGGCATCGTGCCGCCGCATTCTTGCCGAGCTGGAGGAGGCCGACCTGCTCGCGGGGGGCGAGCGTGCGGCACCGCGCGGGCTGCTTACGCTCACCGCGCCGCCCATCAGCGGTGAGGAAATATTGCGCCCCATCCTCGATGAGTTCCTCGATGCCTATCCGCTGGTCACGGCGCGCCTGCTTCTGGTCGACCGGTCGGTCAACCTGATCGACGAAGGGGTCGATATCGCGCTGCGGGTCGCGGAGCTCCCTGACTCGTCGCTGCTCGCAACGCGGGTCGGAGACGGGGTACGCCGGGTCATCGTTGCGGCGCCGCATTATCTGGCGCAGCACCCACCGATCGAAGCGCCCGCCGATATCGTCGGGCACCAGATCATATCGCTGACCCATTTCGGTCTGGAATCCTGGGCCTTCGCAGCCGCCGGTAAATCCGGCGCCGCGCGCACCGTTCACTTCGCGCCCCGCCTCATCGTCAACAGCGTGCGCGCAGCGGTGGCGTCGGCGGTGGCGGGTGGCGGATTGACGCGCGTCTATTCCTATCATGTCGCGCACGAAGTGAAGGCGGGACGGCTGCAGGTCGTGCTTGCCGACGCCGAACCACCGGTCCAGCCAGCGCACCTGCTGACTCCGGCCGGGCGCCGGTCCGTACCGAAGGTCCGTGCCTTCATCGATTTCGCGGCGCCGCGGCTGCGTGCTGCGTTCAACCGGCTGGCTCTCGACGCTAGCAAGCTCTAGGTCACGGACTCATTATGTCGCAACCATATCCTGATTGAAGCGAGCTGGACGGAAGCGAGGAAGTTGTCGTCTCGCTTGTCGTATCGTGTTGCGACGGCTCTGAAATGTTTGAGTTTGTTGAAG